>Ga0157380_10000004_pt1 | contig 212844 bp, 182 predicted proteins | sample S35metaG_FD_119757 | JGI IMG/M metagenome (GOLD analysis project Ga0157380, IMG submission 119757) | Switchgrass rhizosphere microbial communities from Kellogg Biological Station, Michigan, USA - S3-5 metaG | ecosystem: Host-associated > Plants > Roots > Rhizosphere > Soil | place: USA...
ATTACCCACATGGATACAGCCGTTGGCATCGGTGATCGTCACTGTATAAGTTCCGGCTACAAGTCCGCAGATGGTCTGGGTCTGCTGGCCGTTGCTCCACAGGTAGCTGTATGGTGGTGTTCCTCCCATCGGGGTGGCTGTGATGCAGCCGTTGGATCCGCCAAAGCAGCTTACGTTGGTTATTGATGAGTGGCAGATGCAGGTCAGGGCTGACGGTTCTGTTACCGTAAAGCTTGCCACTGACGAGCAGCCGGTGTTATCAGACACGGTTACCGTATACGTTCCGGCTGCAAGGCCTGAAATGCCCTGTGTTGTGGCGCCTGTGCTCCAGTCGTAGAAATAAGGTGCTACTCCGCCTGAGACAGTAACCACGATAGCTCCGTTCACTGATCCGTTGCAGCTTACATTGGTAACTGTTCCGTTGATTGCAAGTGCTGCAGCCTGTGTAAGCGTGAATGTCTGGGTTACCACACATCCGCTTGCATCAGTTACTGTTACCGTATATGTTCCGGCAGTCAGTCCTGAGTTGGTGGCAGTTGTATTTCCGTTTGACCAGAGGTATGTATAAGGTGCCGTTCCGCCTGTCACAAACAATTCAATTTCTCCGGTATTGCCGCCATTGCAGACTACACCGGTAACTGAAGGATTGAGCAGCAGTGAATCAGGTTCAGTCACCGTTACTATGTCGGTGAAGGTACATCCTGTTGCATCTGTAACCACAATGGTGTAAACACCACCGCAAAGTCCGCTGGCCGTTGATGTGGTTTGTGCAGGACTTGTATTCCAGAGGTAGCTGTAGGGTGGTGTTCCGCCGGTAGTAACTGTAACAGAGGCATTACCATCGCAGGCACCGTTACAGGTCACATTGGTTGACCCTGTCAGGTATACGAATCCCGGAGGCTGAGCCACGGTGATATTGGCTACCAGCTGACAACCATTGGCATCAGTAACGATTACCACATGTGTTCCGGCGCTCAGACCGGTGGCAGTGGAAGTTGTCTGTGCAGGTATGGTGTTCCACAGATAGCTGTAATTCGGCAGGCCGCCTGAAACAACAATTGTAGCTGTACCGTCAGTTCCTCCCGGACAGGTTACATCTGTTGTTGTGCTGGTGTAGGTGAGCGCATCAGGTTCAGTGATCTGGATCACGAGATAAACAATACATCCGGCTGAATCAGTAACGGTAGCCGTATAGGATCCGGCGCACAATCCTGTTGCAGTTTGAGTTGTCTGAACAGGAATTGTATTCCATGAATAGGTATAAGGGCTTCCTACCTGGTAAGGTGTACCTCCTGAAGGCAGGGCAGTTACAGAACCGTTGCAGAATCCGTTGCAGGTTGCATCAGTCTGAACTGAAGTTACCTGCATTTGGGGAGGTTCGCTGATCAGGAAGCAGATAACGGTATCACATCCTACTGCATCGGTAATGGTTACGCAATGCGTACCGGCTGCAAAGTTAAAGCCAGTCATGGTAGTATCTCCATTGCTCCAGTTGTAAGTGTATGGTGCAACACCGCCGCTTACGTAAACGGTGGCTGTTCCGTCGTTACCCGAATAGCAGCTTACATTGGTATAATCCGTACCAACAATCACCTGCGGGTTTTCAATAATATCAACTGCCATAACGAAGCTGCATCCGTGCAGATCCGTCACAGTTACCGTATAGGTTCCTGCAACAAGACCAGACTGATCTTCATCTGTTGATGCATTGCTCCACTCATAAGTATAAGGTTCTGTTCCGCCGCTTACAGTGATATCAATGGATCCTGAATCATAGCCAAAGCACAATACATCCTGGTGAGTTTCAGCCACCTGGAGCGAAGCAGGATCTGCAAGCAGTATGCTGCTCTGACCCGTACATCCGTTTGAATCGGTAACAGTTACCGTATAGAAGTCGCCAGGCAATCCTGTAATGGTGTCAGTTGTTCCTACAATCACATTCGAGCTGTTTTCCCAGACGTAGGTATAAGTTCCTCCTGCACCACCGGTTGCAGATGCAGCAATGGTTCCGTCAGAAGCGCCTGCACACGAAATGCTGTCAACCACCACAGTCGTTACAACGATTGCTGTAGGCTCAGTTATGGTAAATGTAGCAGTATCTGTTGCAGATGATGAATCTGATGCTATTACTGTATAAGTACCTGCTGTAAGGCCGGTCCTGTCTTCGTTGGTATTTCCGTCATTCCAGAGGAACGTAAACGGAGGTATACCGACCGTTACAGTAATATCAATAGCTCCGTCATTACCACCGTTGCAGGTCACATTAGTAACAGTGCCTTCAATGGTCAGACCGCTTGGTTGTGTAACGTCAAACGATGCTGTTGCGGTGCATCCGTTCGCATCTGTAACTGTAACAGTATACGTTCCTGCGGTGAGACCGCTGATATCTTCAGTTGTTTCCGCATTGGACCACAGGTATGTATATCCTGGTGTTCCGCCTGAAGGTGTGATGTCAATTGCACCATCATTGCCGCCGAATACTGAAACATTGGTAACTACGCCAGGGACTGAAATTGGCGAAGGCTCTGTAACAGTGGATGAGCAGGTTGTTGTGCATCCGTTGGCATCAGTAATCGTTACCGTATAAGTGCCGGCAGGCAATCCGGTAACTGTAGCTGTTGTTGCACCATTACTCCACAGGTATGTGTATCCGCCACCACCCGACAGGCTTGCTGTAACATGTAACCTGGCGTATACATTGCTTGTTGTATCCCAGGCCGGGTTAGAGATCAGACCTTCAAAGTTGACGAAATTAAGAACCAGCTTAACAGTATTGGATGTTCCAATATTATAGAATGGAATTCCGGCATTCAGGTTTCCGGTATTTACAGCCATCGGAGATGCACATCCGCTGCATGTAGTACCAATCAGGTTTATTATACCGGAAGGGTTACTGTTAAGATTTACCGTCCGGGGAGTAAGTCCGTTGCAATTGAGATAGAATGAAGTTTCCAGATTGATATTCGTAACCACAGCCGTTAATGGCAGTGCATCATTCCATGTAAATCCATAGTCAGGTCCTGTCAGAGACTGTGCATAGGCTCTTGTATTTGCAGGACATCCGATGTTAAACCCGCCATTGGTCAGATTTGCATCTTTCAATAAATAGGTATTGGTGATCGTCGCGGGCAATTGCGTTCCGCCAGTTGCGCTGGCTGAAACAGTACCGTTATTTCCGCCAAAGCAGCTGACCGGTGTCGAAGAGCAGGTTGCAACGACTGCTGTCGGCTCTGCTATAGTTGAAGAGCAGGTTGCTGTGCAGCCGTTGGCATCTGTCACGGTTGCTGTATAGGTTCCTGCTGTAAGACCGGTTGCAGTTGCTGTAGTCTGCCCATCGCTCCACAGGTAAGAATATCCCGGAGTTCCTCCGCCTGCGGTGACAGAAGCCTGTCCTGTTGAATCGCCGTTGCAGCTCAGGATAGAGTCCGCTTCACAGGATGCTGTCAGCAGTGGCGGCTCAGTGATATTGAATGTCTGAATGGACGCACAGTTGTTAAAGTCAGTAACGGTAACCATATATGTTCCCGGCGCAAGCCCTGAAACATCTTCAGTGGATGCACCATTGCTCCAGTCAAAGAAGTAGAATGGAGGACCGTTTGGATCCGGAGTTCCGCCTGAAACGGTGAGGTCTATAGTTCCGTCATCGACTCCGAAGCAGGTAACATTAGTTGTTGTTCCGGTTACAACCAGGGCCGGTGGTTCATTGACGGTCAGCGTATCTGTTTCCGTACATCCGTTGGCATCCGTAACAGTGATTGTATACGAGCCTGCGGTCAGGTTGATAATATTGTCATTGGTGCTTCCGGTGCTCCACAGGTATGAATAAGGAGGTGTTCCGCCGACCGGTGCAACTGATATTTCACCGTCTGAGTCGCCGAAGCAGGACAGATCCGTAATAGAAGATACAATAATTACAGGATCGGTCGGCTCATTAATATCCACTACCAGTGTGAAGGTTGCAGCACATGAATCGGTCACGGTCACCGTGTAGGTTCCGACTGCAAGACCTGAACGGTCTTCATTAGTATCACCATCATTCCAGAGGAAGGTGTATGGAGCTGTTCCACCGCTTACGCTGATGTCAATCGATCCGGTTGCATTACCGAAGCAAAGTACATCGGCGTGTAGCTCGGTCAGTGTAAGTTCTGCAGGCTCTGTAATTTCAGTTGAGCATGTTGCCGAACAGCCGAATGCATCTGTCACGGTCACTGTATAAGTTCCGGCAGCAAGTCCTGTTGCAGAGGATGTAGTCTGAGCATTGCTCCATAAATAAGTGAATGGTGGAGTCCCGCCTGATGCAATTACCGACGCCTGGCCGGTGCTGGCACCATTGCAGTATACCTGCTGGTCAGTTGAACAGGTTGCAACAAGTGTTGCTGCTTCCGTGATCGTTGATGAACAGGTTGCTGTACATTCGTTTACATCTGTAACGGTTACGGTATAAGTTCCGCCTGACAGTCCTGTGGCAGTTGCCGTTGTCTGGCCATTACTCCACAGGTAAGTATATCCAGGAGTTCCTCCGCCCGGTGTAACAGTGATCTGGCCATTGGATGCTCCGCTGCAGCTGACGTTGGTGTCAACCGTGCAGGTTGCAGTAAGCAATGGTGGTTCTGTAACAGTATAAGTCTGAATAGTAGAGCAGAAGTTAAAGTCGATCACGGTAACTGTATAGGTTCCGGCTACAAGCCCTGAAATATCTTCATTGGTTGAACCATTGCTCCAGTCGTAAATATAGAACGGAGGACCATTCGGATCAGGTGTTCCGCCTGACACTGTAATATCGATCGCACCGTTATTTCCGCCAAAGCACAGCACATTTGTAATTGATGAAGTAACTATCACCGCTGAAGGTTCATTAACAAAGTATGTAAATGATGCTACACATCCGTTCGAATCCGTAACAGTAATGGTATAGCTTCCGCCTGAAAGTCCGAATAAATCTTCATTGGTGCTGCCATTGCTCCAGGTGTAGGTGTAAGGTGTAGTACCACCTGTAACGGTAACGTCAATCTCGCCGTTTGCATCGCCGTTACACTGCAGGTCGGTGATGCTCGCCTGGAGTTCAACCGGGTCTGCTGGTTCTGTAATCGTCACCATGTCGGTTGCAGTTGCACCGCAGGAGTCAGTAACCACTATCGTATACACTCCGGCAATAAGTCCGGTTGCAGTAGCGGTGGTCTGCCCGTCGCTCCAGAGATAGGAATAGGGTGGTGTACCGCCTGTAATGGTTGCAGTAGCCTGACCATTGCTGCCACCGTTGCAGCTCACATTGGTGTCAGCCACAGCGGTCACGCTGAGCACGGGTGGTTCTGTAATTTCAGAGGAACAGGTAGCTGTACAGCCATTGGCATCAGTTACAGTAACTGTATAAACTCCGGCTGCAAGGCCCGATATGGTTGTTGTGGTTGCTGCATTGCTCCACAGGTAAGAATAACCCGGGGTGCCGCCTCCTGCCGTAACGGTGATCTGTCCGTTATTTGCGCCATTACATACAATCTGACTGTCGACAGTACATGTTGCCGTTAACAATGGCGGCTGGGTAATTGTATATGTCTGAATATTGACACAGTTATAGAAATCAATAACGGTAACGGTATACGTACCGACAGTAATACCCGTCAGGTCTTCTGTCGTAGCTCCGTTGCTCCAGTCATAGGTATATCCGGGAGTACCGCCCGAAACGGTGATGTCAATGGCACCTGTGAGTTCACCAAAACAGCTTATATTGGTTGTTACCCCTGTAACCACAAGCAGTGGTGGCTGGTTAATGCTGAAGGTGTCCGTTTCAAAACATCCGTTTACATCTGTTACGGTAACAACATACTGTCCGGCTACGAGATTAGTCAGGTGGTTGGTCGTATTTCCATTGCTCCATAAAATGGTATATGGTCCTGTTCCGCCAAGTGGTGTAATGGTGATCTCACCATCCGAATCACCGAAGCAGGAAAGGTCAATTGTCTGGAACTGGATCATAACAGGATCAACAGGTTCCGTTACATCAACAACAAGTGTAACCAGTGCACCGCATGAATCGGTTATATCAACGATATAAGTTCCTGCAACCAGGTTGCTCCTGTCTTCATTTGTATTTCCGTCATTCCACAAATAGCTGTAAGGAGGTGTACCACCCGTAGTCGTAACGTCAATTGATCCGGTTGAATTACCAGCACAAAATACGTTAACATGGGTTTCCGTTGCGTTGAGCGCAGCAGGTTCAGTCAATGTAACCGCCAGGCTGATGGTGCAACCGTTGGCATCGTTTACATACACCGTATAGGTGCCGGCTGATAAGCCGATCCTGTCTTCATTGGTGTTTCCGTCATTCCACGAATACGTATAGGCAGGTGTTCCACCCGTTACCGTAACATCAATGCTTCCGACATTACCGCCGTTACAGTTGTTGCTGACGTGGGTCTCTGTAATACCAAGCGCTGTTGGTTCAGTAAGTGTAACTGAAACTGACGTTGTACATCCGTTGGCATCATTAATCGAAACAGTATACGTTCCCGCTGTCAGACCTGACTGGTCTTCAGTAGTGCTGCCATTGCTCCAGGAATAGGTATTGTGATGTTCCTCCTGAAACGGTGATGTCGATGCTGCCATCATTTCCACCGTTGCAGCTAATATTCTCATGCAATTCTGTAGCTGTCAGCACAAGCGGTTCTGTTATCGTTTGAGCGCACGTTGCAGTACATAAATTGGCATCTGTTACAGTTACCGTATAGGTTCCTGCTGCCAGGCCTGTAGCTGTGGCAGTTGTCTGGCCATTGCTCCACAGGAATGTGTATCCCGGTGTTCCGCCACCCGGTGTTACGGTGGCTGAGCCATTGCTCTGTCCGTTGCAAAGCACATTGCTTACAATGGAGCAGCTTGCTGTTACTGCAGTCGGCTGGGTTACAACAAAAGTTTGTGTATTAGAGCAGAAATTAAAGTCATATACGGTAACTGTATACGTTCCCGCTATAAGTCCTGAAATATCCTCCGTGGTTGCGCCATTGCTCCAGTCAAATGTATAATCCGGCGGACCGCCTGGATCGGGAGTACCACCCGTTACTGTAATATTGACTGATCCATCACTGCCGCCGAAGCAGCTGACAGGTGTAACAACACCGGTTACTGCCACAGCTGTAGGTTCGGTGATTTCAAATGAGCCGGTTGCAGTACATCCGAGCGCGTCGGTAACAGTCACGGTATAGGTGCCTGCAGCAAGGCCTGTGAGGTCCTCGTTTGTGCTGCCCGTACTCCATGTATATGTATAACCGGGAGTGCCGCCTGTTACTGAAATATTAATCTCACCGTCAGTATCTCCATTACACTGGAGGTTGATGATGCCACTCTGGATTTCAACAGGATCAAGCGGTTCGGTGATTTCGATTTCAGCTGTAGCTGTTGCATTGCAGGAATCAGTAACCGTTACTGTATATATACCAGCTGCTAGACCTGTTGCAGTTGCAGTTGTCTGCGCATTGCTCCACAGGAATGAATACGGGCCGGTTCCATTTGCAGGTACTGCCGTGGCCTGTCCGTTATTTCCGCCGAAGCAGCTTACATTGTTATTGGTGGTGATGGTTACCGTGAGTGAATCGGGTTGTCCGACTGTAACCGGAAGTGAAGCCGTACAGCCATTTGCATCATTGACATAAATGGTATAGGTTCCTGCTGAAAGGCCTGACCTGTCTTCATTGGTGTTTCCATTGTTCCATGAATACGTGTAAGCGGGTGTACCGCCTGAAACAGTAATATTGATGGTTCCGTCTGATCCGCCGTTGCAGGTTGCATCCGTATGCGTTTCAGTTATGGTGATCTGAGTCGGCTCTGTTATTGTTGCTGATACAGAAGTGGTACAGCCGTTTGCATCGTTCACGTAAACGGTGTAGGTTCCGGCTGATAATCCCGTCCTGTCTTCCGTAGTTGTTCCGTTATTCCATGAATAAGTATAAGGTACCGTTCCGCCTGAAACGGTTACATCAATGGTTCCATCTGAACCTCCGTTACAGGAGGCGTTGGTATGTGTTTCAGTTGCAGTTAATACTGCAGGCTCGGTAATGGTTACCGATGTTGTTCCTGAACATCCGTTTGCATCGCTAACGGTAACCGTATAGGTGCCGGCTGATAATCCTGTCCTGTCTTCATTCGTATTTCCATTATTCCATAGATATGTATAGGGGGGGGTGCCTCCTGAAGCAGTGATGTTAATACTTCCATCACTTCCTCCGTTACAGCTGACATTGGTATGTAATTCAGAAACCGTAATTGCGGCCGGCTCTGAGATGGTTACCGAACAGGTTGCAGTGCACAGGTTGGCATCAGTAACTGTAACGGTATAGGTACCAGCTGCAAGGCCCGTGGCACCGGATGTTGTTTGTCCGTTGCTCCACAGGAATGAATATGCCGGGGTGCCGCCTGAAGGAGTAACGCTCGCCTGACCGTTGCTTCCGCCATTGCAGCCTGCATTATTAACTACAGCGCAGTTTGCAACAAGCTGTGTGGGTTCTGTTACAGTAAATGAAGCAGTTGCCGAACAGAAGTTAAAGTCGCTGACAATTACCGTATAGGTACCTGCTGCTAAACCGGATATATCTTCCGTGGTTTCAAAGTTACTCCACTGATAAGAATAAAATGGAGGTCCGCCCGGGTCGGGAGTTCCACCGCTTACACTAATATTAATTGCCCCGTTAAGTCCGCCAAAGCAACTTACCGGTGTGATGATTCCTGTTATGGCAACAGCAGATGGCTCATTCACCGTATAGGAAGCAGTCGTGGTGCATCCGTTGTCGTCAGTGACCGTAACTGTATACGTACCACCGGCCAGGTTAATCAGATCCTGGTTCGTGCTGGCGTTACTCCATAAGTATACATATGGTGGCGTTCCGCCGATCACGTCAATATCAATTTCACCTGAAGTTTCTCCGTTACACTGGTTATCGGTAATGCTGGCAACTACCTGCAGCGGATCAAGTGGTTCGGTAATTTCAACCGTTGCCGTAGCGGTAGAACCGCAGAAGTCTGTAACCGTCACCTGGTAAATGCCTGCTATCAGGCCTGTTGCAGTTGCAGTGGTTTGTGAATTATCCCACAGGTAAGAATAGGGAGATGTTCCGCCGGATGGAACTGCTGTAGCTGATCCGTCGTTTCCGCCGTTGCAGTTTACATTACTATTTACAGTGATGCTGACAGTAAGTGCCGGTGGCTCACTGATGGTTGCGGCGCAGGTGGCCGTACATCCGTTGGCGTCAGTAACCGTAACGGTATATGTTCCTCCGCCAAGTCCTGTGGCTGTTGCTGTGGTTTGCGCATTGCTCCACAGGTACGTATAAGGTGATGTTCCGCCGGCCGGAGTTACCGTAGCCTGGCCGTTGAAGGCGCCATTACAGGTCAGGTTGCTGTCTGTTACGCAGGTTGCAGTTAACGGTGCAGCTGGTTGCGTTACGGTAAATGTCTGGCTTGCCGTACAGAAATTAAAGTCTGTAACGATTACCGTATAGGTTCCGGGAGAGAGGCCTAAAAGGTCTTCAGTTGTTTCGGCATTGCTCCACTGATAAGAATAATCAGGCGGGCCGTTGGGATCCGGTGTTCCGCCGCTGACCGTAACGTTAATGGCCCCGTTGTTGCCGCCAAAGCAGCTTACCGGGGTAACCACTCCCGTGATCAGGATTGCTGAAGGTTCGTTCACCGTGAAGGAGGCTGAAGCGGTGCATCCGTTATCATCCGTAACAGTAATGGTATAGGTGCCTCCTGCGAGGTTGATCAGGTCTTGGTTCGTGCTTCCGTTGCTCCATAAGTAAGTATAAGGAGATGACCCTCCTGACACATCGATGTCAATCTCGCCGAATGTTTCACCGCTGCACTGGTTATCAGTGATGCTTGCCGTAATCTGGATCGGGTCTTGCGGCTCGATGATTTCAGCCGTAGCTGTTGCTGTTGATCCGCAGAAGTCTGTAACCGTAACCTGGTAAATACCTGCCATCAGGCCTGTTGCCGTTGCCGTGGTCTGACCATTATCCCACAGGTAAGAGTAAGGCGATGTTCCGCCGGATGGAACTGCCGTAGCTGATCCGTCGTTTCCGCCGTTGCAGTTTACATTATTATTTACAGTGATGCTGACAGTAAGTGCCGGTGGCTCACTGATGGTTGCGGCGCAGGTGGCCGTACATCCGTTGGCGTCAGTTACTGTAACGGTATATGTTCCTCCGCCAAGCCCTGTGGCAGTAGCCGTGGTTTGTGCATTGCTCCACAGGTACGTATAAGGTGATGTTCCGCCGGCCGGAGTTACCGTTGCCTGGCCGTTGAAGGCGCCATTGCAGGTCAGGTTGCTGTCTGTTACGCACGTTGCAGTTAAAGGTGCAGCTGGCTGCGTTACGGTAAATGTCTGGCTTGCCGTACAGAAATTAAAGTCTGTAACGATTACCGTATAGGTTCCGGGAGAGAGTCCCGAAAGGTCTTCAGTTGTTTCGGCATTGCTCCACTGATAAGAATAATCAGGCGGGCCGTTAGGATCCGGTGTTCCGCCGCTGACCGTAACGTTAATGGCCCCGTTGTTGCCGCCAAAGCAGCTTACCGGAGTAACCACTCCCGTGATCAGGATTGCAGACGGCTCATTCACCGTGAAGGAGGCTGAAGCGGTACATCCGTTATCATCCGTAACAGTAACTGTATAGGTACCTCCTGCGAGGTTGATCAGGTCTTCGTTCGTGCTTCCGTTGCTCCATAAGTAAGCATAAGGAGATGTTCCGCCGGATACATCGATGTCAATCTCGCCGAATGTTTCGCCGGTGCACTGGTTATCGGTGATGCTTGCGGTAATCTGGATGGGATCAACCGGTTCTGTTATTTCAGCTGTTGCTGTTGCAGTAAGCGCACAGAAATCGGTAACCGTAACAGTGTAAGTTCCTGCCATGAGGCCTGTTGCTGTTGCTGTGGTCTGACCATTATCCCACAGGTAAGAATATGGCGATGTTCCACCTGATGGAATTGCTGTAGCAGATCCGTCGTTGCCGCCAAAGCAGTTTACATTATTATTAACGGTAGTAGTAACCGTAAGTGCAGCGGGTTCGGTAATGGTGGCAGAAACGGATGCCGTGCAGCCGTTTGCATCAATTACATAAACGGTATAAGTCCCTCCTGAAAGGCCGGTCCTGTCTTCTGTAGTTACTGCATCTGTCCATGAATAGGTATAAGGAACTGTGCCGCCGGTAACGGTTACGTCAATGGTGCCATTGTTACCGCCTGCACAAACCACATTGGTATGCGTCTCGGTGGCTACAAGCTGAGCCGGCTGGGTTACAGTATAGGTGAAAGTATAAGCGCAGAGGATGGCGTCTGTAACAGTTACTGTATATGTACCTGCTGTCAGACCACTGTGGTCTTCATTGGTATCTGAGTCATCCCACTCAAACGTATAACCGGGTGTGCCGCCGTCGGGTGTAATATTGATCGAGCCGTTGTTACCGCCGAAGCAGGACACATTGGTTATCACTGCAGGTGCGGTCACAATGCTGGGCTCATTAACCGGATAGGTTGCAGAGGTGGTACAGCCATTGGCATCAGTTACGGTAACCGTGTAAATACCGCCGCTCAGGCCGGTCCGGTCTTCGTTTGTACTGCCGTTGTCCCATAAATAGGTATAAGGCGGTGTGCCGTCGCTGGCCGTGATATCAATTTCGCCGTCACCGTCACCATTACACTGCAGATCGGTAATGCTGGCTGATACTGAAAGCGGATTGGCAGGCTCGGTAATGGTAACTGAGGTGCTTACTGTTGCTCCGCATGAATCAGTAACAAAGATTGTATAGGTACCTCCGTTTAAACCGGTGCGGTCCTCGGTGGTGGTTCCGTCATCCCATGAATATGTAAAGGGTGATGTGCCACCGGTTACGGTAATATTGATTGAACCTGTTCCTTCGCCACTGCAAAGCACATTTACGTGCTCTTCAGTTAAGGACATTGCAACGGCTGCGGTAACAGTATAGCAGCATGATGCAGTACATCCGTTGGCATCGGTAACCGTTGCGCAATAAGTTCCTGCTCCAAGGCCCGTTATCGTAGAAGTTGTACCGAAAGGAATCACATAGGTAATTGTAAGTGAAGGTCTGTTGGCAGCAACTACATTTTCTCTGGTATCAAATCGTTTTGCCTGTAATGGCGCACTTTCCAATCCCTTTAACATCCATCCGAAATTTGTGGAAGGATTATTCAGCCAGGCCTGGAGGTCGGCAACCATTCCGGCTGACGACCAGTTGTAAAATGCAGGAAGATTAACGACGGATGAACCGCTGACGGTACCGCTGAAATCACCGCCCAGGGCAGTCCATGGTGTTGAAGGATGAAACCTGTTGATCCAGGTGGCATCATTGGTTGTGGCTGCAACACCTACTCCTCCGGAACCTCCGTTGGATGTTCCTTCACCCCAGTTCTGGAGCACTTTATGCAGGTTCATTTGTTGCGGACCAGATGCGCCATTGGCATTGGAGCAATTCAGCGTCAGTGTGGCACCGGTAATGATGGCGCCAGCCGGAATTGAAGACAAATTGAACTGCAGCAGCGCCCTGTTGATAAACGTGTTATTCAGTTCTCCTGCAAACATAAATTCACCGACTCCGCTGCTGTTATTTTGATTCTGCTGATAGATCGTATTGTCCTTGCTGCTGGTCAGTGTAACAGAACCCGGAGTTGCCCAGCTGTATGAATAAGGCGAAGTGCCTCCTGAAGCTACAACCGATGCTGTTCCTGTGCTGTCACCCGCACAAGCTATGTTGCTTCCTGAACAGGTTGCCACCAGTGCAGCAGGCTGTGTAACTGTCACTGCAAGTGTTGCCGTGCAGCCATTTGCATCGGTAACGGTTACCGTATAGTTTCCGGCAGGTATACCTGTCAGGTCCTCGTTAATTCCATGACATGCCGAGGCAGCACAGAAAGCGCCGGGGCCCATAAAGGAACAATTCGCAGCTGTGAGACAGGTAACTGCATTGGTAACCCAGTCATAAGAAAAAGGCCCATTGCCCGTTACTGACAGATCAACTGAACCGGTGCTGTTGCCGAAGCAGTTTACGTTGACATGGGTTTCGGAAAGCGAGGGTGGTGTATTTACGGTAACCGTTACACTACTGGTTGCTGTACATGCTCCGTTTGCAGCTGTTACAGTATAAGTGGTGGTACCTGAAGGACTTGCCGATACTGGCGATCCGGTGGTTGCACTTAATCCTGAACCGGGAGCCCATGAAAATGCGCTTCCGGATAGTGGTACTGGCGCCGTGTAACCAAATGTTATGTTTGGACGGGAACTATAAGTAAATGTTGGTGCTCCAACATAGGCATTCATAGTGGCGGCTGCTGTATTGTCAGCTCTGAATATGACAGTGCTTGAAAATGCTGTTGTACCGAATGTCATCGTTACGTTTCCGCTGGTTGGCGAGTCATTGTTTGAATAGGAGGTTTCAATAATAACATTGCTGCTTCCGTTCCAGACAAAAGGAAAATCCAGGGTTATTACATTAAGACCGGGGGAAACATTGGTCGTATAATTTGCAGCTGTTCTGGCAACCGTTAATCCGGATTGAAAAGTAGTGATGGAAGTAGCTGCCGTATTACCCATCTTTACTTCGAATGAGCTTAACACATCGGTCCGGTTAACAGAGGCAACCGTGAAACCAATTGAGCTGATAACAGATCCGTTCACCATGCCTAGCCCGGTAAGTTCGGATGCAAGTATCAGCATCTGGTTTTTGTTGCCGCCAAAAAAATGCTCAAAAACATTTGGAAAGTTGGTATTGCTTGTTGAGCTTAAAGTTGTTGTGGAGGAACCTGTTCCCAGCGTATTGCTGACAGGCGCCATAATGGAGGATGAAGCGCTGATTGAAACACTGGCACCGGCACAAATAACAGGCGCTGGTGGTGTAATAACAGGTGTAGTTGGTGTTGACGCAACCGTAATCACCGCTGTTGCGGTTCCGGTGCAGCCGTTTGCATCTGTACCTGTTACCGTATACGTAGTATTTGCTGACGGGCTTGCATTCACTGATGCACCAGTTGTAGCGCTTAATCCAGCTGCCGGAGCCCAGGTATAACTAACGCCGTTACTTGCAGTTAACACAACTGCCGCCCCGCCCGGGTTACAGAATGTGCCAGACGTTGGGGAAACGGTAATGACTGGCGGTGTGAAAACAGAAATAGTAATGATATTGGAATAAGCCGTTGAGCTGTTGGTGGAACATTGCACCCGCAGGCGGTAGTAAGTGGTTGAAGTAATGGTTCCTGTGCTGAATGTACCCGGAGTAAATATTCCCGTACCGACAATATTGCTTACAAAATTATCATTCGACTGTTCCCATTCATAAGTTGATCCGGTTCCTGTCGAAAATCCTGCATCGGTAATTGTTCTTGATCCTGAGCCACAAATGGTGGGAGAACCAACCAATGTTGCCGTGCCGCCATTTGCAGTAACACAGGCGCTGAGCACCTGTTCAAATTCATCAGCTCCAATATCAGGAGCAGTTCCCGAACCTGAATAACCTACATTTCCATGACGTATGTCATTCTCAAAATCATCGGTAATAGTAATCGGAGAGGTAACATTGGTTCCTCCACTTTCTGCCTGTGTTGCAATCACAGGATTTAATTTTAAGAAATCGGCATTATTGCACGAAGTGCTGAGATAAGTAGGAAGCTCCGTAACGGAATTCGCATCACGGGGTGCTGCCAGCGCCTGGTAGGCACCTAATGTCTGGCTTGAATTTGTTCCGTCAAAATAAATCAGGTTTTGTGCGCCTGGTGTACCTGCGTAAAACAAATTCCTGTTTGATGTTGCCGCATAGTTGGTAAAGACGGTGTTTGATCGCACATATGCCGCTACCACACCGGCTGCGCTGGGTATTGAACTGTTTACCAAAATATTATTCCTCATATCCAGTGCAGCAATAGTTGCAGTGGCATTGGTGGTATGAAATATACAGGCTGAATTAAAAGGAGAGCCTGTAGAGCTTCCGCTCAGATTAATGGTATTGTAATATACATTAATATTTGATGCTGCAGTTGTTGATGTACTGGCAATACCAATCAGGTTAAATGTTGCAGTGGCTGTTGAAGGTGTTCTTAAGTCACCAATCCTGTTATTATAAATATTGAAAGTGGTGCCCGCTGTGATTAAAATACCAGTCACAGATCCGGCAGCATTATTTGCTTCAATATTACAGATCCTGTTTTTGAAACAGTTCTGCACGGTAGCTCCGGTATATGAAATCGCTGCAACACTGGTTCCAGTAGTTGTAATTCCTGTAATGGTATTATTAAAAAAGTTCTGATTCTGACCATCAGAGAAAAAGCCAACCACGGTTCCTGCACTGGTAACATTGCTAATGGTATTTCCTGAAATATTGTTGCCTGCAAAAGTGGGATCACTGAAACCTACATACATAATTGAAGTAATAGCACCAGTACCTGCTATAATGTTGCTGAATGTATTACCGGTAATAATTTTTTTTGAGCCTCCGGCTCCAGCACCATCCGCACTCAACCAACCGGCCATAGTAGTTGTTCCGGTAATTGTAACATTTGAAAAGTTATTCCCGGTATTTGTTTCTGTAACCGTAGTTCCCGATGTACCGAAAGCATGATAGTATATTACATTTCCACCGGAACCTCCTTTATTAAATGCAGTAACAATTGAATTGGAGTTTACAAAATGAACAGTGTTGGCTGCATGGGTTACATTATTTTGTATAAATGTCACTGATCCCGTTGTATTAACATTCAGGTTAGTGAATGTATTATTATTAAAATTAGTATTCGGAGAAGCGGCAGCATTCCTGAGATAAATATGGGCCCCTGAACCTGTACCGGAATAAGTTATTGCCTGAATATTATTACTGTTCATGGTAAGCGTAGACCCCACAGCTCCGGCTGTACTACTGATACATGTGAGGGCACTGGAATTAGTACCTGCAGTAAATGTAAAGCCATTAATATTATTGGAATTCATATTTATAGCAACAGTTGCCGCACCTGAATTCAAAATAAGAACATGAGCACCACTTGTTGCACTTGTAGTATTATTGGTTACCTGGTTACCAGTTATATTTAAAGTGCCTACGGCTGCTGTATTAGAAATGGCTGCAAAAGCTCCAGATGTTGGATTTGTACTATTGTTAGTTATCTGGTTGTTGCTTATATTAACAGTCGTTGCTGCTGCAGTATTAGTAATCGCTGTAAATACTCCTGTAGTTGCAGTGGCATACGTACAACCGGTTATCGTGTTATTGTTAATATTTACCGTATTACCTGCAGCCGTTGCACCAATTGTGTTTTCAATTGCAGTAAGCGCACTGGTTGTTGCACCGGATTTCACTGTTACCGTGTTATTATTAATATTAACACTGGCACTGGTACCAGTTTGTCCATAAATTCCGCGAAGCGTTGTTGCATGATTTACACCAGCGCCGTTGTTATTGTTAATCGTATTAAAAGAAACATTGCATCCGCCAATCTGCTCACGCAATCTGATTCCTGCAGCTGGACTCGTAGTCCCTCCACCACCAAAATTCAAAATATTATTTCCCGTAGCCAGTGCTACACCCCCAATATCATTGCCTGAATCGCCCAAAGTGGCTGAAGCAAAACCGCTCAAACCGATTCCAATATTGCAATTTTGAATTGTATTGGTGTAAAATTTATTATTCGAATTAGTACCACTGGCAACCGTAATGGTTAGGGCTGTTGTTGCTGCCGTTGCAGTAGCGTTGTATGCCTGTATCCCAACCGAGCCATCCATTGCAGGACCAGTACCACCGGCATTATTAATTCGGTTAAGGGTAATGTTACAATTCTGAACGGTGTTATTTTGCGCTCCGTCTGTTGCGCTCAGCTTGAATAATCCGATACCAAACTCCATCGTTGCAGGATTTGCGCCGTTACCATCAACAAGCGTAAGCCCGTCAATGGTAATAAAATCCGCTCCCCTGATGCTGATGATTCCGTCTGGTGCAGCACTACCGGGCGTGGATGTTCCAACACCGGCATTAACTGTAACTGCACCTCCTGAATTAATGATTGTTACCGTATTGGTAGCGCTTAATAACGGATTCAGTGTAGCGCTTCCGATTACCAGCCCTGTAGGAGGAGCAATTTCAGAATTGCCTCCTGCGCAGGTAAACACAATGGTACCATTGGTAGTATAGCTGGTTACGGCATTCAATGCAGCAAGGGCATTCGCCAGTGAAGTATAGCTGGCCGACAATGCCGGAGAGGTCACTGCAGTACCGGTTACGGTAACCGGAATCTGTGCATTTGCCTGGAAAGCGGTAATACCAACAATCGCCAGCACCATCAGCCACCTGGCTAACAGCGTTGCAATGGAATTTTTTGTTTTCGGGTAGAGAATCGTATTCATATGTGGATGTTTGTTTTTTCTGAGTAGTGGAAACCTGTCTGCCCTTTCATTGCAGGGGATCGGTGCCAGGATGAAACCGGGTGTGTAAAACTTGTCCATCGGATATAGCGTTAAGTTAGGTGAAAGTTGTTAGGGTTGAATGCTTTCTTGATAAAATCAAATACGTTTATAACAGGGTGTGTATATGAAATAAGACATGCGTAGGGCATGGCCTTTCTGAATAAAAATAAATCGGTGGCCGGGAAAAGACAAAAGCGTCCCGGTTAACAGACCTGCATACCGGCTGACAAAATCCGGCAAGAGCCTGAAATGACTTTCAATAATATGGATGACGGTTTTAGTCAATTTTTTTTCAAATTGTAAGATCCAGACGTTATAAGTCGATACCTGTCCATTCCGGAAAAGCTTTCCGTTCACACCGGATTACGGGACAAAACTGTAAAGGGCTGATTTTCAGTTTATTTATCCCGAAAGGGGTTCGGTGCTACTTCAATAAAGCTACTGGAAAGGTTTTTACGGAACAGCAAGAAAGTGATGCAATTTAATAAAATGGCAAATACCAACCAAATTTTTTTCCCTACTAATTATAGGGATTTTGCCGGGTTGGTCACCCGGTTCTGACTTTTACCCATTGAATCTCTTCTTTTTACCAAGTTGAAAAAGTTTTGAACAAATCTGATGGAAATGCCTGCCTGGCCCTGCATCTTGCACTTTATTCTTTTTTTAATAGTTTTAACGCTCCTTTTTATCAAACCTTAAGCCCGATCAACATGAAAAGAATATGGTATGCCTGCATGCTGCTTGTTTTTATCCTGGCAGTTTTTAACAGTTGCGAAAAGAAAAAAGTGGAGGAAGAAATGGCTGAGGGTACCATTACGGCCCTGATCGGTGATAATCCGTGGAAAGCTACCGGCAGCAATGTGGAAGCAACCTTCATTAACGGCGTTGTGGAGATTGCGGGAGCCGACGATTTAATCGGTTCGCTTTTTTACATGAATGTAAATGCAACCGCCGCTGGAAGCTATTCATTGTCTGAAACTAACGGGAACTTTATTAATTACAGTGACTGTCAGAGTGATTTAAGCGCTGTTCCTGGTGCTTTTGCAATCACTGAATTTGACGCAGTAAATAAAACCATCAGTGGCACCTTTGAATTCAATGGATATGAATCCGGAAGCAATCCTGGTTTTGTTATGGTGACAAAAGGCAGGTTCCATAAAATACACTACACCACCAACGGCGACGGGAATAATTTGAGCTGGAGCATATGGAGCAATGGGTACAATGGCGAAAATTTGGAAGTTACAGTTGATACGCCTGTACCACAGTTCATTCAGATCGTTGCCCATACCAGCGCCCCCTATCCATCCATGGTGTTTCGGGTAAATAAGAACTTAACAGCCGGTACTTATGATACGCCGGACAATAATTTTTTCAGCCATCATTACCATGATGCCATAGATTCTGACACTACTGTTTCAGGACAACTGATAGTGACCGTGCACAATAAATCCACCCGGCACATCCAGGGAAAATTCGAAGTTGAAAACAAGTATCCATTCGGTGGTTCATGTCATATCCATAGCGGACATTTCTCCATCAACTATTGATTTTTTTTATCAGCCGTTAGCCTGGCTATTACTTTTTCGACGCGCTTTCTTTTGGTGTCTTTCTCCACGTCATCCAGTCTGGACAACAGCACTTTGGTAAATGCAGCTTTGTTTTTTTCAGTGATCAGATGCCTGGCATTTTCGGCATACATGGGCAACTGGTTGGGTGGACATTTCTTCAGCTGTTCAAGCAGCAATGAAAAAGCATCTGCTGCATATTGCTTCTTACCTCCGAGGCTGATCAGTATTTCCACACAATGATCCCTGGTGATCACTGAACCTGCATCAGCAGCTTTCATAATTTTTGGAAGTACGGCATACACTTCCTTCGGGAATTCGCCGGCCAGGGTGCTGATGGCCGTCATGGCGCCCCACTGCATCCTGTTGTTTTTGCTGGTGAGCAAGGCAACAAAATTTTCAAGGTAGGAGGAGATCATGGCAGGCTTCAGCACGCCGATTTCATATAAGGCCTTGATGCAGTCGTGCTGGATGTCCCTGCTTTTGTTATTCAGGTTCTGAATCAGTTCCTCCACCCCTGCTTTGTCTTTTTTTGCTACAACCGCTCTGGCAACGGCAATGTTCGGTTCTTCATCCCTGCGGTTTAAGGCTGTCGCCAGCCTGCTGAGTATGGACATTTTATTCAGAGGTTAAAAGTTGGAACGCTGCAGGTTGAAGGGTTCGAATAAGTTAATTCACGGTTAGTTTTCCCCTGGACAGCATTTTTTTGGAAGAACTGTTTACCAGATAATAGAAATACAAACCATCCTGCAGATTGCCTTTTTCAATCGCTGTTGTTTTACTTTTTATCTTAATATGACGCACTAGTTTTCCGGCTGCATCAAATAAATTTAAAAACAGGATATCATGATTCTGGAATTCATTTATTTCAAAGTAAGAAACCGTATGCAACGGATCGGGATAAAAATGTGTTATCAGTTCGCCGGAGGTCTCACCAATATTACTGGGTCCTCCCAGGCTGTCGGGAGAATATTCCCAGAACAGGTTATTGAAACTGTTGACATCGTGCTCCGACACGCCCACATATCCTTTGTTGTTAATGGAAAAGCTGATCGATCCTGCAGCAGGAAGATTGCCGTAATCCGTTTTTTGGGTCCATTGCTGGTTTGACGGATCAAATTGCCACCATTCTGCCGTAAGGCTGGTGTCGGATGTAAATCCTGTGCCGACATAACCAAGGTTCAGGATACTGAAACGTGCCAGACCGTAACACGGTGAGCCCGCATAATTCGGTTGGGCAGTCCATGAATCCGCAAGCGTATCGTACTGCCAGAAATCATTTTGAATGCTGTTGCCCGCAGCCAGTCCGAGGCCGTAATAGCCTGTTGCATTAATGGCCATGCCAAGCGCCTGGGTACGGGCAACTCCGGGCAGGTTGTTCTTTTGCAGCCAGGTATCGGCAGCGGCATTGTACTCCCAAAAATCGTTGGTGTAGTTGGGAACCAGGTCAACCTGGCCCGAGCCGACAAATGCGCGACCGTTGACGACAAATCCTTTTGCCCCTGCACGCAAATTACCGGGGAAATCATTTTTTTGTGTCCAGGTATTGTTCACCGCATCATACTCCCACACTTCCTTCAGCAATCCCGAAGGATTTCTTCCTCCCACTATGTAAGCAAAATTTCCGACTGCAAATCCAAAAGCATCCGTACGGCTGGCGCCGGGCAGATCAGCCATTTGTGTCCATGTATTGCCTGGCTTATCGTACTTCCACAAATCCTGGAAATAAAGCGTTGAAAACCGTCCGAGGCCGACATATCCGGCATTACCAATATGAAAACTTGCAGCATAGGCGCGGTTCGGTCCGGGAAAGCTGGCCACCTGGGTCCAGTAGTCGGCTGATGACTGCAGCGGAATAATAATCACGAAGTATAGAAACAGTTTTTTCATGGTTTTACATTTTAAGGTACAACACGGATTCAATATTCAGACAAATATACATCCGGTTTGATAATTCAAACAATACTGATTCTAATAACATGATTGCCGATGTAAAAATGGCAGGGTTCACCCCTGCCCCTGCACCCGTACCTGCCCCAACAAATTCCAAAACTATTGGGGATTTCGCATGATGATTATTATTATTTGCAATTTAGAATTTCATTTATTTTTACAATCAGGTGCAGGATTTTTCATTTAATGAAGAAATAACATGCCATATAATCCAAATATCCATCATCGCAAATCCATTCGTCTGAAAGGATATGATTATTCACAAGAGGGATTGTATTTTATTACCATTTGCGTAAAGAACAGAAAATGTTTATTCGGGAATATTGTTGATGACGAAATGATTTTCAATGAATACGGAACCATTGCACATCATCAATGGCAACAATTACCGGCACGGTTTCCGAATATGGAATTGGATGTATTTCAAATAATGCCCAATCACATGCATGGTATCATATCATTAACCGTACCCGTAGGGGCAACCCTCGCGGTTGCACCGGATAATGAAACCGTTGCCGATGGGAATAAAACGGTTGCACGGGATAATGATACGGTTGCCGAGGGCAATAAAATGGTTTTCCCGGATAACGATATTGATGCCGATTCCGCAGGGGCAGGGGCAAGCCCTGCCCCTGCGGCAACAAATGAAATCAAATCCAAAACAATTGGCGATATTGTTGGTGCATATAAATCATTGGTGGCAAACGATTGCCTGGAAATATTCAAACAAAAACAACCTGGTGAACGGATGGGAAAATTGTGGCAACGAAATTATTGGGACCACATCATTCGTGACGAACAATCCTATCAACGGATTTCCGAATACATCCGCAACAATGTAAAAAACTGGAGAAAGGATAAATTCCACATAGAATAATTGCAGGTGCAACCCTGCTGATTCGAATGGCATGGATTCATGCAAAATAATTTTGAACGATTAAATAGCAATCGCCGTATTTCATTAACCTGAACGAAAATTCAATATCTTGGCATTAAATTGCATCTTCATAAGGCAATGAAACCAACTTTTCAGTCATGAAAAAAATTTACATCATTTTATTGCTTCTCACCATCGTCAGATGGAGTGCAATTGCCCAGTCACCTGCATGGCTCTGGGCGAAATCGGCAGGAGGAGGTCTCTTTGATGCAGGATCGTGTATATCGACCGATACTGGTGGAAATGTACTGGTGGCAGGCGGGTTTCAAAGTGATTCAATCACCTTCGGAACAACTGTATTAACCAATGCCAGTGCAGGTACTACTGATTTTTTTATTGCAAAATATGATGCCTGGGGAAATATCCTTTGGGCGAAATCAGCTGGAGGAAATGATCTTGATATCGTCACTGACATTTCCACCGATACGAACGGAAATACACTGGTAACAGGTTGTTTCAATAGTCCCACCATTACTTTTGGTTCAACCGTTTTGACCAGTGCCTTTGCAGGCAAACCAGACATATTTGTAGTAAAATATGATGCTTCAGGCAATGTACTGTGGGCAAAATCAGCAGTTGGATCTGATTATGATGAAGCCTTTGGTATTTCTATGGATGCAACCGGGAATGTAATGGTAACCGGAAAATTTGTTAGTGATACCCTCTTCTTCGGAACATCAACTTTAATCCATGCCCTTGGTACTACTGTTGATTTGTTTATTGTGAAGTACGATTCATCCGGCAATGTGCTATGGGTAAAATCATCGGGTGGAACTGGCATGGATAGTGGTTTTCGCATTTCCTCCGATGCAAACGGAAACATATATGTGGCCGGAACCTTTGAAAGCGACACCATCATATTCGGAACAACTGTATTAACCAATGCAAATGCAGGTTATACAGATATATTTTTAGTGAAGTATGATGCCGCAGGTAATGCCCTCTGGGCAAAATCAGCCGGAGGATCCGGTAATGATTATGGTTCTTCCATTTCAATAGATATAAATGGAAATATATTACTGACAGGCTATTTTCGAAGCACTGCCATTTCCTTCGGACCGGCACCTTTGACTAATACAAATACCAGTTATGCTGATTTATATATTGTTAAATATGATGCATCCGGGAATGTTATTTGGTCAACATCAGCAGGCGGGACGGACAATGATTATAGTCAGGGTATGGCAACCGATGCTGGTGGGAATGTATTGGTAACAGGCAGATATAGCAGCGATTCGATCTCCTTCGGAACAACAACTTTATTTAATTCCAGTGGAAACCATACTGATCTGTTCATTGTGAAATACAGTGCATCAGGAAATGTGCTTTGGGCAAAATCTGCAGGTGGAACTGACCATGATAATAGCAATGACATTTGCATCGACGCTGGCGGAAATGTAATGGTAACAGGTACTTTTAACAGCCCTTACATCGTTTTTGGAACCGACACACTGGTTATTTCAGGAGACTTTGATTTTTTTGTTGCGAAGCTGGATAGCGCCATTGTTAACGATATTGCAGATAAAGGCAATTTACTGAACACGTTAACCGTTTTTCCCAATCCATCCGATGGACAATTCAGAATTATTTCTTCTGCCAACATGGATGAAATAAAAATCTTCAACCTGACAGGACAACTTATTTATCAGTCAAATCCATATGAGAGAAATCTTTCTTTGCATCTTGATGAGGCGGGGATGTATTTTATTCAGATCACCATGAAAGATCAAACTTTGATGAGGAAAATAATGGTGAGCAGGTAAAGAGGACGGAGGGCAGAAGACGGAGGACGGAGGACCGAAGACTGAAGACTGAAGACAAAAGACAAAAGACGGAGGACAGAGGACAGAAGGCTGAACATTGATATGATCTGATATCCGCCATTCAACTTCTGTTTTCTATCCACAAATCATTTTTTATCAGGAATTTGTAATTCAGTTTCAAATATCTAATTTCGCGTCCCATTCAAAAATTAAATGGAATTACCGGGCCTATAGCTCAGTCGGTTAGAGTAGCTGACTCATAATCAGTTGGTCCCTGGTTCGAGCCCAGGTGGGCCCACAATAAAATCCCGCTCTTGCGGGATTTTGTTTTTTATATGCCAGCCTGTTCGTTTTGACAGATCCGCGCGGTACTGTCGAAATGATATATTTGCAGCCAATTTTCAAACTGCGGATTTTATTTATGATCAAAAACATCATCTTCGACCTTGGCGGCGTCATCCTCGATGTGGATTACAACAAAACCGTGGAAGCTTTCGTCAGGCTTGACATTCCTGATTTCCAGCGACTCTATTCACAGAAAAAACAGGACAAACTTTTCGACCGTTTTGAACGCGGCGATATTTCAGCTGCCGAATTCCGTTCCGTTATCCGCGAAATGAAACCCGGATTAACCGATGCCGTGATTGACCAGGCATGGGATTCGATGATACAAACCACACCCCCTGAGCGGATGGAGTTCCTGAAAGAGCTCGGCAAACGCTATAATATTTACCTGCTCAGCAATACGAATGAAATTCATATTCCGGCTTTTTTAAAATATTATGATGAAGCATACGGAAAAGGAACTTTCCACTCACTGTTTAAAAAAGTTTACCTGTCGTCGCAGGTAGGCATGCGTAAACCGGAAGAAGCGATTTTCAACCTGGTTGTAAGTGAAAATAACCTGAATAAAAAAGAAACGCTGTTCATCGACGATTCGCCCCAGCACGTGGAAGGCGCCATCAGGGCAGGTATTGAAGCGGTGCTATTGCCACCGGGAGAGAAAATTGAAAACTGGCTGATGTCAGTGATGAATGATGAGTGATGAATTATGAATGTATAGCTCCAACTCCCTATTCTCTTCTCTCCGAAACATACTCGTAACATATTACTCATTTGAAAACAACCTGTATCGCTTTGCTGATTCTTCTGGCCCGTCATGCTGCCGGGTTTAGCTTAGGTACGCTTGTGTTTCATAGCATGCTTTGGTAAAAAACTCATATTTAATACGATATGTTCGACTGATTTTATAGTCATCTCTTATTTTCTATCTTCCCAACTCATCATACATCACTCATAATTCCCTGCTTCTCTCCGAACCCATAACTCATAACTCCCAACTCCTAACTTATAAAATATTAGCGGATTGTTCTTTCATCTTCTCCAGTTCATCTTTCATTTCAACAACCAGCTTCTGGATCTGGGCATCGTTGGCCTTTGATCCGATGGTGTTGATCTCGCGGCCGATTTCCTGAAGGATAAATCCCAGCTTCTTACCATTGGAATCTTTGGCTTTCAGCGTTTCGTTAAAATATTTCATGTGGGCGCGCAGCCTCACTTTTTCTTCCGTGATATCCGTCTTCTCCATATAATAAATCAGCTCCTGCTCAAACCGGTTTTTGTCAATTGAAATTTCTTCCAGGCCTTCCAGGCCTTTCTTCAAACGGGTACGCATGCTTTTGATCCTGGCAGGTTCAAATTTTTCAATTTTCTCCAGGTGCTTGCCAATGGCCTGCAGCCTGTTTGCCATGTCGCCCGCCAAAGCCTTGCCTTCATTGATCCTGAATTCGGTAAAAGCACGGATGGCCTTTTTGAAAATATCTTCCAGCTGTTTCCATGATTTCTCATCTGTTTCTCCGCGTTCGTTGTTGAACACATTGGGCATGCTCATGATGATGCGCAGGTAGTCGTCGGTCCGGATTCCGGTTTCTTCACCCAGCGATTGCAGGTCGTGGTAATATTGTTTAACAAGCTCCCTGTTAAAAAAAGATTTTCTGCTCTCATTATTGATTTCAAGCTGCAGGCTCACATCCGCTTTACCTCGTTCAATTTCTTTCGACAGCCACGACCGGATATCAGATTCCTTATCCCTGAAAGCCGACAGCCGAAGTGACATTTCCAGGAATTTACTGTTGAGTGATTTTATTTCGACGATGGCCGGACTTCCGTTTATTTCCCCAGTGGCTTTTCCGTAGCCAGTCATGGATCTGATCATGTGCACATTATTTTTCGAAACAAAAGTAAAACAAGTTGGCAGTCTCCAACCGGGCACGACTGTTTTTTTTAATTACTTTTGCGCTCTAAAATTTATTTCATGCAGTTCGGAACAAAAGCCATCCATGCCGGCCAGGAACCTGACCCGTCCACAGGCGCCATCATGACGCCAATTTATCAAACATCAACCTATGTGCAGGAATCGCCGGGAAAAAACAAAGGCTATGCCTATGCAAGAGGAAAAAACCCTACCCGCTCCGTGCTTGAAAAGTGCATCAGCGCGCTGGAGAACGCAAAGCACACCTTGTGTTTTTCAAGCGGCATGGGCGCGAGCGATGCAGTGATCAAGCTGCTGCGCCCCAATGATGAGGTGATCTGCGCCGACGACCTGTATGGCGGCTCATACCGCATGTTTACGAAAATATTTGCGCCGATGGGGATCAAATTCCATTTCATCGACATGAGCCAGGCGAAGAATATTGAGCCCCTGATCAATGCAAATACGAAGATGCTGTGGGTGGAAACGCCAACCAATCCAACCATGAAAATTATTGACATTGCGGCCTGTGCACACATTGCAAAAAAAGCAAAGCTGACCTTGGTGGTGGATAATACCTTTGCCAGTCCGTACCTGCAGAACCCGCTTGCACTTGGCGCCGACATCGTCATGCATTCCGTAACAAAATACCTGGGCGGACATTCAGATGTGGTGATGGGATCATTGTCGGTGAACAGCGACCAGCTTTACGAACAGCTTGCTTTTATTCATAATTCCTGCGGCGCAGTTCCCGGTCCGATGGATAGCTTCCTTGTTTTACGCGGAATTAAAACACTGCATGTAAGGATGCAGCGGCACTGTGAAAACGGAAAAACCATTGCACATTTCCTGAAGTCGCATCCGAAGGTCGACAAGATTTACTGGCCCGGCTTTACCGATCATCCGAACCATGCCATTGCCAAAAAGCAAATGAAAGATTTTGGCGGTATGATTTCCTTTACCATGAAGGGAAATTCAATGGAGCAGGCATTTGCCATGGCTTCTTCCACCAAAGTATTTGCACTTGCCGAATCGCTTGGCGGGGTGGAATCGCTCATCGGGCATCCGGCCTCGATGACACATGCCTCCATTCCAAAAGATATTCGCGACGCAAATGGCGTTGTGGATTCACTGATCAGACTGAGTGTTGGAATTGAAGACATTAACGACCTGGTGGAAGACCTGAAGCAGGCGCTGGAAACATAGTTACCGGACCCCGTTGTCCTGCTTACGTTTCCTGGCATCAGCGGGAATGGATAATTCTCCGGAGCAGCTTTGATAATGAAGCTGTTCTGATTTTCCTGTACTAAAATAATAACCTGCATTTAATGGCGGAAATTTTACTTTCCACATTGATTGCCAGTTTAAATTTTTGTAGTACTTTAGCATGCCCAAAAAAGATAATCAACCAATAAAATTCTTAAAAGCTAATGAAAAAACATTTATTTATCCTTTTATCGCTGCTTGCAGGTGTTTCCCTGACAGGTTATGCACAGACGGGAGTGCTGAAACACTGCGGGACGTTTGATGAGACTTATCAGGATTATATGAACACACATCGGGAAGCAAGGGAGCTTGAAAATAAGCAGAATGAGTACACCCAGCGCTTCGTTTCATCCGGAGATGCCGCAAAAATGCCACCTGTCATTATTATTCCAATGGTATTCCACATTCTTCACGAATACGGAGTAGAGAATATTTCAGACGCACAAATCTACAATGCCATGGAAATTCTGAATAAGGACTTCCGCATGCTGAATGCAGATACGACGATTGTTGTTCCGCAATTCCAATCCATACGTGCCGACTGTGAAATTGAATTCCGCCTGGCTACCCTTGATCCGAATGGCAACTGCACCAATGGCATCAACCATATTTATTCCACACAAACCAATATCGGAAACAACGATTCAAAGATCAACCAGTGGCCACGCGACAAATACCTGAATGTCTGGGTGGTAAAAGCCATTGAAAGCGGCGCGGCCGGATATTCACATCTTCCCAATAACGTGGTGAGCAATCCTGACATTGATGGCGTGCTGATCCTTCAGGATTATGTGGGAGCCATCGGTACCGGTGGTGCCGGAACATCCCGGGCGCTGACACATGAAGTAGGTCACTTCTTAAACCTGCTCCACTGCTGGGGAGGAACCAACGATCCAGGTGTTGCATGCGGCGATGATTTTTGTGGCGACACACCTGAAACTGAAGGCTGGAGCAGCTGCAACCTAAACGGATCGATTTGCAATCCGCCCACAATTGAAAATATTCAGAACTTTATGGAATATGCCTATTGCTCCAGGATGTTTACACAAGATCAGCGCGACAGGATGCAGGCCGCTTTAAGTCTTACTGGAAGTTATCCGTTCCGTGCCAACCTCTGGCAGCCAGCCAACCTGGCCGCTACCGGTGCACTGGCTAATCCGGCACCTACCTGCTTACCAGTTGCCGATTTCAGCGGCATTAAATATTACATCTGTGCCGGAACTTCCATTACGTTCCATGATGCATCCTACAGATCAACACCTACAAGCTGGCAGTGGTCTTTCCCTGGTGGAAATCCTTCTTCTTCCACTTTACAGAATCCTACCGTTCAGTATGCAACTGAAGGACATTATGATGTTAGTCTTACCGTCACCAACGCTGCAGGTTCAAACACGCTTGTCAGGCCATACACCGTTTATGTAAGCAATACTGTTGCCGGCATAATGCCTCCGGTTACTGAAAGCTTTGAATCGATCACCCTGCCAGGCTATGACTGGTTTATTGAGGATCCGGATGGCGGAAACTCCTGGAAAATGTCAACTACAGTTGGCAAGACCGGATCGCACAGCATCATGAAAAATAATTGGACAGGCTCATTCACCGGCCGGGATGAATTTATCACCCCTGCATATAACATGTCTTATTTATCCGGCGCCTCCATGACCTTCCAGCTGGCGGTGGCTCTTAAATCAAATCCGGCTTCAGGAGTTCATGATGAGCTTCGCGTGCTTTCATCTTATGACTGCGGCAAATTCTGGTCACAGCGTTATTCCAAGAGCGGGCTGACAATATCCACTGCAGGTTTTGTAGGCAATGTGTCATTTGTTCCCACTGCCAGTCAATGGGCCTTGCAATCCGTGCCTCTTGCCGTTGCCACAGGAAAGCCCAACGTCCGGTTTAAGTTTGAATATACTTACGACGTAGCCAATAACATTTACATCGACGACATCAATATTTTGGGAACTGTTGGCATGGACGAAGTCCAGGCTGAGCAGCTCAATCTGACAGTTTCGCCGAACCCGTCTGAACTGTCTCCGCATGTTTCATTTACGCTGAATGAAAGCGAGACTGTAACAGTTAACGTAATTGACATGCTGGGAAGAGTGGTTGAAAAAGTGGAAGCAACACAGCTTGAAGCAGGCTACCATGAATATGAGCTCACACCGGGAATGAAACCAGGCGTGTACATCGTTCAGCTTTATCTTGGTGAACAATTGTTGACAAAGAAAGCAGTGATTCAGTAATAAAAATATCAAAAACCAAAAAGGTTGGCTGCTTAAAAACGGTCAACCTTTTTAATTTAAAATAATGATATGGCTGGAAAAAAAGCCTTTACTATCACCCATGTGCTTTATGCACCACCAACAAAGGTTTTTCAGGCGATCACCAGGCCTGAAACGATCATTGAATGGAGTGGCGAAGCAGCCGTGATAGAACTTGCTCCCGGCGGAAAGTTTGAAATGTTTGACGGATGGGTACGGGGCACCATGATTGACGTGAAGCCGGAAGCTTTTCTTTCTTTTTCATGGAAGCCTGCTGAATGGGGTCCTAAAACAAAACCTTCCATTGTTGAAATGAGGTTCGCCCGGCATGCTGCAGGCACGGAAATAACCATTTTGCACAAGGATCTTCCCGATGAAAAAGAAGCTGCATCGCATCAAAGCGGATGGATTGATCATGTTCTTGAGCCTTTAAATGATTTTTTAATCGCTTAACCACACCATATCCATGATGCGCGAATATGTCAGGTTCCTGGTTTTATTGCTGGTGTTCTCCGTCATTTTTGCTTCCATCCTTTATTTTTTTATCCCTTCGCTTCCTCCGAAATTCCGTTATGATGACTGGTGGAAAATCATGGCCTTTTTTACACTGACCACCGCTGCATTTCATCTCGGCCTTCTTAAAAGTGTGCAGAAAAGGCCGGCCGCCGTCACCATCTATTACATGGCCGTTACCACCATCAAGCTGCTGCTGTATGCAGGAATCATGATTGCCTATTCCATGCTGAACAAGGCCCAGGCTCCTGCATTTATCGTTTCCTTTTTCCTGATGTATTTTGTTTTCACCGTATTTGAAGTGGGCGTGCTCTATAAAAAATTCAGCACACCGGTTGATAAATCAACTTCCGGCCCGGCATAACCGTTTTGATTTGCGGGATCAAAACAACACCAAATAAAAAAAGCGGCCTGGTTACGCAGGCCGCTTTATCTGTTTTAATTTAAGATCAATTGTGAGCAGGTACGACTTCCATGTCGCTCTTGACATCACTTCCGATTTTCATTTCATCGACCAGGCCTGATGCTCCTGCAAATTTATCAATGATAAAAAGCACATAACGTATATCCACATTGATACAGCGTTTGTAAACAGCATCATAGGCAATATCACCGCTCATGGCTTCCCAGTTCCCGTCGAAAGCCAGCCCGATCAGCTCACCCTTACCGTTAATCACCGGGCTTCCTGAGTTGCCGCCGGTAATGTCATTGGTGGTAATAAAGCAGACATTCAATTTGCCGTTTGTTCCGTATTTTCCATAGTCTTTGGTCTTGTACAATTCTGCCAGCCTTGCAGGCACAGTGAACTCTGCATTCGAGTTGTCCATTTTTTCCATGATGCCTTCCAGCGTTGTAAAATAATCGTAGTGCACGGCATCCATCGGATCATAATCTTCAACCTTTCCGTATGAAAGACGCATGGTGCTGTTTGCATCAGGATAGAATTTTTTTTCGGGATGCATCTCACGCATTCCGGCAACAAGATGCCTGTACTCCCTGATATTGCCCTGGTCATAAACCTTTGAAGCCGGAGCAATATTCTTCAGGTAATTGTCCATGATGGAGTTCATGGCTATAAATACAGGATCTTTTTTCAGCTTTTTAGCTGAGGGTTCACTCAGGAATGCAAAGTATTTGCTGCTGTCGGCGAACATGGTTTTTTCGTAAACCGCTGCAGCCCATTTGTTGAAATCGCCGTTGTAATTGCTTTGAACTTCGGCGAATATGTCCGGATGCTGCACATTGGGGACATTGTCGTAATACATTTTAAGCAGCGCAGCAAACAGTTTTTGGTCTGTCGGTGCATGATAGTTTTTATACACCTCTTCAGCATGCTCTTTCAGCGGACCGGTAATGGCCATGATGTCTTCTTTTTTCGAATCCTTTGCATTCAGCATATCGTTGAGCGCGCGGAGCTGGTATGCCATGGCGATGATTTCAGCACCCTGGAACACAGCTTCAGAAAGGTATTGCTTTGACAAAATATACTTCCTGATCTCCGTATAATTTTTTTCCATGTTGTCGAGCGTCGTGCCGTATTTCTCTTTTCGTATAGGATCAGCGTTAGCCCATTGCCTGAACTGGTCCTCTTCGGCCTTCTTTTTTTCTGCCACTCCCATGCGGATCAGTCCTTTGCTCTGGCCGATGAAATATTTGTAATAATTGCTGCACTCATAATATTTGGCTGAATATTTAATCCGGATTGCATCGCTTGCGTCCATGTCTTCCTTAATAATAGCCAGCTTTTTTTCCCTGATCTTGACAATGGCAGGGTTGGTCATTTCCAGTGCGGCTTTGATCCCGGCTGAAGTGAGATACCGGTCGGTAGAGCCGGGATACCCCATGGTCATGGCGAAATCATCCTGCTTCACGCCTTCAAGGGAAACGGGAAGAAAATATTTTGGCTTGTAAGGAATATTATCTGTTGCATATGCTGCAGGCTTTCCGTCTTTCGACATGTAAACCCTGAAAAGGGAGAAGTCACCTGTATGCCTTGGCCACATCCAGTTATCAGTGTCCCCTCCGAATTTTCCAATGGATGAGGGTGGAGCGCCCACCAGTCTGATATCCTTATAGGTCTGGTATACAAAAAGATAAAACTCATTTCCTTTGAACATCCCTTTCACTTCAGCCTTGTAAGCATTGCTGTCGCTGGCCTCTTTGACGATTCCCGCAATGATCTTCTGAATGGCCTGGCTACGCTGTGTTTCAGTCATGGTATCACTGACGCCTTGCAGGATCCTTGCTGAAACATCTTCAATGCGGAGCAGAAAATCAGCAGTAAGGCCGGGATTGGGAAGCTCTTCTTTTCGTGTCTTGGCCCAGAAGCCATTCGTCAGGTAGTCGTGCTCCACGCTGCTGTGCTCCTGGATGGCATCATAGCCGCAGTGATGGTTGGTGAGCATCAGCCCTTCGGAGGAGATCATTTCAGCTGTGCAAAAGCCCGACCCAAGCCTGACAATTGCATCCTTCATGCTCGACTGGTTGATGTTATAAATATCTTCAGCGGTTAATTTCAGACCTGCCTGCTGCATATCCGTTTCATTCAGCTTCTTGAGCAGCAGCGGCAGCCACATGCCCTCATCGGCTTTTGATGTTTCCCCGAACAGGAACACAGAAATAAAAGATACCAGGAGAATTCGTTTCAGCATTGTATTAATGTTTTTTAATTTTGAATTTTAATTTAATGCAAAGGAAATAGAATTCCTTAAAATAACGAGTAATTCCGTCCTGACTTTAACTAAAATTAACTGATTTTGTCGCTGTCAGAATTTCATGACCTGGTTATCCGCAAGGCTGATGAAGCCGATGTAAATGAACTTGCTACATTCGCTTTCAATGCATTTAAAGATGCTTACCGTGGGAAAATGAATGAGGCCGACATATCGGCTTATGTAAAAAAGTCATTCGACATTAAAGTAGTTGCAGAACAGCTGAAAGATGATCAGACACTTTTTCATATTGCACTCACTGACAATGGAATGAAGGGATATATCAAATTACGCTGGGACCGCAGCCGTCCTGAACTGTCAGGAGTGAAAGCAATAGAAATGGAACGCATTTATGTAATTGAAGCACACTACCGTTCCGGTCTCGGAACCATCCTTTTTAATCATGCTTTAAAAGTTGCTTCGGAGCTGGGGTTTGAATGCATGTGGCTAGCCGTATGGCAAAAAAATGAAAGGGCTCTGTCGTTCTATAAAAAAATGGGAATGGAAATCTTCGGGGCGCAGGAGTTTATCGTGAACACCATTGTCAACCAGGATTTTGTCTTAAAAATAAAAACCTGAAGCTTAGCCGCTTTTTTTATAAACTGGAACCGTGCTGCACGGCTCGCCATACATGATGCTTTTCACCACAGGATGTAATTTACCGGTAAGCTCCAGGTAAGCCGAAAGGGGCACGGGTAATTTGCTGCATCCTTTGATGACAACACGCTGGTTCGCATATCCGGCAGGGTCAACAGCTGCAATAATCTCTGAAAAGATGGCTTCTTCAAGCTGAAGCAGTGAACCTTTAATTACTTTTTTTGCAACATTAGCCAGGCTTGAAGCCACAAGCATGAATGCCCAGGTCGGGATCACGGCGTCAACCGTACAATCCACTGCAACATATTGATCTCGGTATTGATTCCAGTCAAGGGCTTTCAGCTTTTCGCGGAAATCCTTTTCTTTCAAAATGGTTTCTTCAAATAAAAAATCTTTCAGATCAAACAGCACCCGCTCACCGGCAGGATACCAGGATTCCAGGTCAATGGAAATGATACCACTGGCGGCAACTTTGTTAATGATTTCCCTTTCATGATCCATAGGCTAAAGATACAAGCAGGAAACTGAAAAGTTTATATCCTTGCTGAATTATTTGATTTCCGACAGTTTTTCAGCAGCCCGCTGGCTGTAAAATCCTTTTTCAGTTACAATTTCCTTTAGCAGGCCGGCACCTTCGGTTTTGTTACCTTCTTTCAGACAGATGAGCGCCATGTTCCACTTTGCTTCTTCATAAAAAGCGCCATTCCTGTTAACCATAATTTTTGCCAGGTTCTTTTTTGCTTCCGCCGGACGGTTCAATGCATCGAGGCTGAGCGCTCCATAAAACAAGGCATTCTGGTCCTCGCTGCGTGCATCAAGGATCTGGTTAAAGATATCGAGCGCCTGCTGGTACTGTTGCTTTTTAAAATGTTGCATACCACTGGTAAGAAAAGCATTGTAGTTTACATATTTCACTTTTGTATCAGCCCTGTACGTTGCTTCCTTTTTCGATTTTTCATTTTCGTACATGGCCTCGAGACCCTGTTTTGGCGCTAGCAGGGAGTCGGTGTTTTTTGCATCATTGATGCTGATGGTCTTCAGTCCTTCAATGTACCTGATCGCTGCGGCCGAAGAGCTTTTTTTGGAAAGCGGAGCAAATTCCTCTGTCGTTGCAGCTTCGTCGGCAACAACCGGTGCTGTGACACGCATGGTATTATTTGCTGAACCGGTCTGCGGCTGGCTGTTTCCACTTTCATCATCATTGCTGAGCACTTCAGCGGGAGCTTCAGCTGCAAAGCTGCCCGAGCTCCAGAAGCTGTTACCGGATTCGGTGCCTGAAGCGGCTAAGCCGGGGTTTACCTTATCTGCCTTATAACCTGACTCAACCGCTTTATTTTTTTCTGCCTGCTTTTGTTCTGTAGCAGCCTGCGGTTCAGCATGACTGACATCCAGCGGTGGCGGCGGCAGCTGCTGCTCAATGGGAACAGCCATTTTTTCAGATAAAGCAACTGTGCTTTCCGCTGGCTTATAAAGCTGGTAATAGAGCCAGACTGTAAATCCTGTAACCACAGCTACGGAAGCGGCAACCATCCACACCCTGGCCGTAGCACGAACGGGAGCCTGAACGCCTTCTTTTGTCATTGCGCGCACCCTGGCTGTCGTTTCGTCAAGCACGGCGGTTCCGGCCAGCAGTGCAAATCCTTCCACGGCATCGGAACAAAGTTCGCAGTCGACCAGGTGAGCCTCCACCTGGTGCTTCTCCGTTACCGGCAGCTCATTTTTCGTATATAGCAACAGTTGCTCCCTGCCCGGGCAGCCTGTGGTTTTGAAGATGATATTTTTATTTTGCGGATTCATGACTCTTTTTCAGCAGATAGATTCTCAGGTTCCGTTTCCCGTTCTGGATATAGCTTTTTACCTGGTTCATGCTGTAACCGGTAAGGTCTGCGATGTCCTGGTAGCTTTCTTCCCTGAGATAAAATAATTCAACACAAATTTTTTGTTCCTCGTTCAATGTGCGGATGGCCTCTTCGAGGTTCGACAAATAGAACTCATTGATTTTTGCTTCCTCCAGATGTTCTTCCCGGCTGGATTCCATAAACTGTTCCTGCTCCCTTAATTCAGCCGTCCGCTGGAAAAGCGCTTCTTTATTCCGCAGCTGCATGAGGCAATAATTTTTTGCCACGCTGTGCAGCCAGCTGCTGAATTTGCTGATTTCGTATTTCTTCAGGTCTGTCATGAGCTTTTCAAAGATCTGTAAGACAGCATCCTTGCAATCGTCTTCGTTCTTCAGGTATTTCATGCAGACACCGAACACCAATGCTGCATAGCGCTCAAACAAAATTCCGATGACCTCCTTATCGCCCGTACGCCGGTACGTTTCAATGAGTGAGGTGTCGTCGGAAGAAGGGTTTTTTTTCAGCCTGATCAGGCGCATGAGTTAATCAGCTACTTAAGGTTAGTGAACTACAAGATACATACAAGCCGGAGATTCCATACCGGGCCATCAAATTTATTCTGAAAAATAATTTTATGGAATATTTCCTGCGTGCTAATCTTCCTGCCAAACCATTTCAACTAAATCTTAAGACAATGAAAAAATCTGCATTCAGGGGAGGCTTCCTGCCCACGACCATGCTAGTCTGCATGCTATTACTTTCTTTAACAGCATTTTATCAGCCAGGCACAACAGGAGAAATCAAAGGAAAGGTAAGCGATAAGAACGGCGCTGTCCTGTCAGGTGTTCAGCTCCTGCTGATGCACCAGGATGGTAAAACGGTTGCACAGGTAAGCTCGGGTCAGGATGGTAATTATGTTTTCCGGAATGTAGCTGCAGGAAATTACCGGTGCAAAGCTGCTCTTGCCGGATATGAAACGGTGCTGATAAAAAACGTAGTGGTAACGGCAGGCAAAACAACTTTGCAAAACTTTATCCTTGCAGCTTCAGCCACCAGGCTAAGTGAAGTCACCATTTCTAATATTGAACCTGCTCAAATTAAATCAGTTGATAAAAAATACAGAAAAGACAAATCAGAACAGCAGGGCTTTACCTGGAGTGGGACCGTTGCCGGCAATACTATAGCCGATGACGCAGGTTATGAACGGCAGCCGGAAGAATTCAACCGGGAAGGGTATGATCATATTTCTGAAAATGAATTCAATCCAGCCAAAGAGGTTCCGCTTTCCACCTTTTCAATTGATGTGGACCGTGCTTCTTATTCCAATGTGAGGCGGTTTCTTAACCAGGGCACGCTTCCACCCATTAATGCAGTCAGGATTGAAGAGCTCATTAATTATTTCACTTACAATTATCCACAGCCTGATGATGAGCATCCGTTTTCGATCAATACGGAAGTCATACCATGCCCCTGGAACAAGGACCACCAGCTGGCACTGATCGGATTGCAGGGAAAGAAAGTGGTCCTGGATCATATGCCTCCTGCCAACTTTGTTTTCCTGATCGATGTCTCTGGATCCATGAACAACCCCGACAAACTGCCGCTTTTAAAACGCTCAATGGGTCTGCTGGTGAATGAGCTCCGTAACAATGACAGGGTTGCGATCGTGGTTTATGCTGGCAATGCAGGCCTGGTGCTTCCTTCCACAACGGGCAGCAACAAGGAAAAAATAATGGAGGCCATCAACAACCTGGAGGCGGGAGGATCAACAGCGGGTGGTGCAGGAATCAACCTGGCGTATAAAGTGGCACGTGAGCATTTTTTAAGTGAAGGAAACAACAGGGTTATCCTGGCCACTGACGGCGACTTCAATGTAGGTGTTTCAAGCGACGGTGAACTGGTTACGCTTATTGAAGAAAAAAGGAAAGAAGGCGTGTTCCTCACCGTGCTTGGTTTCGGCACAGGTAATTACCAGGATGCCAAGATGGAAAAGCTTGCCGACAAAGGTAATGGCAACTATGCATACATCGACAACATCATGGAAGCGCAAAAAACACTGGTGAGCGAAATGGGCGGCACCATGCTGGCCATAGCCAAGGATGTGAAGCTGCAGGTGGAGTTCAATCCTGCCAGCGTAAAGGAATACAAGCTGATCGGATATGAGAACCGGCTGCTGCACGATCGCGATTTCAACGATGACACCAAGGATGCAGGCGAGCTCGGATCAGGACATACCGTAACGGCGCTATACGAAATAATTCCTGCCAGCGGAACAGGCACCGGTGTTACAGTTGACCCGTTGAAATACCAGCTCAAAAACATCAATGGCGAACACAACCTTGACAAAGAACTTTTTACGGTTAAGTTCAGGTATAAAAAACCTGATGAAGACAAAAGCAGGCTGATGGCACATGTGGTAAACAATGATGTTAAATCCATCGCTTCAGCTTCAGAGAACATCCGTTTTGCAGCGGCCGTAACCGGTTTCGGCATGCTGTTGCGCAATTCAAAATTCAAAGGAACGGCTGATTATAAAATGGTGCTGAAGATGGCCAGTGAAGCAAAAGGAAATGACCCGAAAGGATACCGCGCTGAATTTATCAGGCTGGTGGAAACAGCACAGGTGCTGAGCAAGAGCACGGCAAACGACGGCAGATAACCATCTTAACAGCTAAAAAAATCAACCATTAAAAAAACATAACCATGAAAAATCTGAAAAATTTAATTCCTTTATTCCTGATCATTTTAATTGCTCCTGTTTCATCTGCAGCCCAGGAAACAGGCGAGATCCGCGGCATGGTGACTGATTTGAAGTCGGGAGTAACTTTGCCCGGCGCTGCGATTTCATACCAGCTGCTTGGCGTTTTACAGGGCGCAATAACAGATACGGCCGGGCAATATAAAATTAAACCGCTTGAACCCGGCACCTACGATTTGACATTTTCGTTTACAGGTTACCAGCGCGTGATCAAAAAAAGCATTCTGGTTACCGGCGGTTCCATCACTTATGCAGATGTGGCGCTTGACAATGACAATGCACTTCCTGAAATAGAAATAACCTGGACTGAACCGCTAATCAGAAAGGATGATTTTGGAGGCACCACAAAAATATTACCTGCTGACATCAAATACGGAATCAGAACCGATATTCAGAGCATGGTTGCAAATTCGGCCGGTGGTTTCCAGAAAGAAGAAGGCGGATCGATCAACATCAGGGGATCGCGCGACAATGCTACGCAATACATTGTGGATGGAATCAGGATGAGTGGCAACATCAACATTCCCAGGAGTGCCATAAGGGAGATAACCGTTATTTCAGGCGGCGTCCCGGCCATGTATGGTGATGCAACCGGTGGAATAGTAATCATCACCACCAAAAGCGGATTTAACCGGTGACGTTTTCCTGCGGGGTTATCTGCTTATCAAAATGCCAGTTCAGAAACTTCTTAAACAGAAAATTAATAAGCAGGATCACGGCAATGATAAGGATCGCCCTGAAACAAAACCGGATGAATTTACTTTTCTGTAAAGCCACGACAGTGTGAAATTGAAATTATCTTTAAACCAATGGCCTGATGAAAGCAAAGTTAAGTTATTTCTTTACTTAAAATGCTGATATAAACCCCAGTATCAATAATTAATATTTTCAATCATACAGGCGCCTTTTACAAACGCCTTCTGACGACCATGGCAGGAGGCAATAAATAGTTATTTCCCTTTTTCAAGTCCTTGGCTATCTTTGCGGTTCACTTTTATATTTTGAATGGATAAGAATTCAATTATCGGTCTCGTTCTGATCGGCGCTGTTTTGATTACGTTCGGCATCCTGAACAGCCCGAGCAAAGAGGAGATTGCCGCATTACAGCATCAGCAGGACTCCATCGCTCAGGTTCAGCAGGCGGCAACTGCCGATTCGCTCCGTGCCATCAGCTCCCGGGCTACCCTGCAGGAAGGCCTCCAGCCAACGGCTGATACCATGGTTTCTGATTCCATGATCTCAGCCCGGCATACACTTGAGCTGGGCTCCTTCGCCGCTGTGGCTGAAGGCAGCGAGGAGTTTTTTACGATTGAGAATGAGCTGTTAAAGGTAACGCTCAGCACCAAAGGGGGTAAAGTGGTTGCCGTGCAGCTTAAGCAATACAAAACCTTTGACGGAAAACCGCTCATGCTTTTTGAGGGCGACAGCAGTGTCTTCAGCCTGAATTTTTTCGCCCAGAACAGGAATATTTCAACCAATAACCTCTATTTTAAAGGAAAGGGGACTTCATTCAGCGTCAGCGGACAGGAAAAGAAAAGCTTTACCATGCGGCTGGAAGCGGGCCCGGCCAAATACCTCGACTACGTATATACGCTCTCTGGGAATACTTACATGATGCAGTTTGATATCAATGCTGTTCATTTTAATGACGTGATTGCTTCCAACACCAATTATATGGAAATGGAATGGAAGCAAAGCCTGCCCAGTCAGGAAAAGGACATGAAAAACCAGCGCGCAAGTGCAACCATATATTACAAGTACAACGATGATGATGTGGAAGAGCTGTCTACTTCATCTGACGAAGAAAAATCACTGACTACAAAAGTAAAATGGGTATCCTTCAAACAGCAGTTTTTCACTTCGGTGATCATTGCCGACAACAGTTTTGACAGGCCGACCGATATCAAAACGATTACCGATCAGGAATCGGTTACTGAAGTGAGGCACATGGCCGCCCGGTTTACCATTCCCTATGAACACAAGCCGCTGGAAAGCGTGGGCATGCAGTTTTATTTCGGGCCAAACCACTACCAGACGCTGAAAAAAATCGGCATGGACCTGGAAAAGCAGATTCCGCTCGGGCCAAGCATTTTTGGTCTTGTCAACAGGGGCCTTGTCATTCCTATCTTTAATTATCTCAACCGTTTTAATATGAATTATGGTCTGATCATCCTGATCCTGACCATAGTCATCAAACTGATCCTGTTACCGCTTACTTACCGCTCGTATTTATCCACGGCAAAAATGAAAGTGCTCAAGCCGGAAGTGGATGAGATCCAGGCAAAAAAGGGTGATGACCCCATGAAAACGCAGCAGGAGATGATGGCGCTCTATAAGAAGGCCGGCGTAAATCCGCTGGGCGGTTGCATTCCCATGCTGCTGCAAATGCCCATCCTTATTGCCCTGTTCCGGTTTTTCCCCTCTTCCATTGAGCTGCGTCAACAGGGATTTCTTTGGGCCGATGACCTTTCAACCTACGATTCCATCCTCGAGCTTGGATTCAGGATACCCGGTTATGGCAGTCACGTGAGCTTGTTTACGCTACTCATGACGCTTTCCACCTTGCTGTATACCTGGGCAAACAACCAGATGACTGTTGGCACTAATCCCCAGATGAAATGGATGATGTATCTCATGCCCATCATCTTTTTAGGTGTTCTTAACGATTACTCATCCGGATTAAGCTATTATTATTTCCTTGCCAACATGATCAGCTTTGGTCAGCAATACCTGTTCCGTGCGTTGGTAGATGAAAAAGCCATTCACGCCAAAATCCAGGAAAACAAGAAGAAGCCGCAAAGTGCCAAAAAAAGCGGATTTCAGCAACGGCTTGAACAAATGGCCAAGGAAAGGGGTTATAAAAAATAAAATCCGACCAACTGATGCTGAAGCTTATTTCAAAAATTAAAATCTTCGTATACCTGTTCGGGTTGGTGATTGTTTTTTTTTCACCGGCCTGTAAAGCTCCTGCCAAAGTATCACAACCCGCTGCTGAAAAAGAGCCCGTATCAGGCGACAGCCTTTTTGCCGCCATTGAGCGGTCACCCTGCTTCGGAAAATGCCCCACCTATTCCATCTCAGTCTATAAAAGCGGCTATGTGGTATATGAAGGCAAACAATGGGTTGAAAATATCGGATTATTTTATACCTTTATTACCCCCGGAAAAATGGCGGAGATCAGTGCCTTCGCTGAAAAGGTCGGGTTTGCAGAAATGAATGATTCTTACCGCGATCCGAACATCATGGATGTGCCCAGCACCTATACATCGTACAGGGTTAACGGTAAAATCAAACGCATTGACAACACTTTCGGCAATCCTCCTGCAGGACTGATCGAATTTGAGAAATATCTCGATGATTTATTCACTGATACAAAGTGGATCAAAATAAAATCGAACAATAAAGATTAACCTTAAAAAATATTAATTATGCCAACCACTGCTGCCGCTGCAACCAAAACCAAAACGGATGTGAACACTGATTTTCTTCCGTTGAACGGAACCGATTACATTGAATTCTATGTAGGCAACGCCAAGCAGTCGGCATATTATTACCAGGCTGCATTCGGCTATTCGCTCGTGGCTTATGCAGGACCCGAGACCGGTGTTAAAGACAGGGCATCGTATGTGCTTCAGCAAAACAAAGTTCGCATTGTGCTTACCACACCAATCAAAGCCGATTCGCCGATCATGGACCATATTGTAAAGCACAGCGACGGTGTGAAGGTGCTGGCTTTATGGGTTGATGATGCAGAGTCAGCCTGGAGGGAAACCACCAGCCGCGGTGCAAAAAGCCACAGTGCGCCTAAAACATTAACAGATGAATATGGCGAAGTGAAGGTTGCTTCCATTCATACTTACGGCGATACCATTCATACCTTCGTTGAACGCAGGAATTACAAGGGCGCTTTTATGCCGGGATATGTTCCTGCAGCATCCAAGTTCAAAACCACCCCGGTAGGCCTGCAGTACATTGACCATTGCGTTGGCAACGTGGAGTTGGGCAAAATGAATGACTGGGTTCATTTTTATGAAAACGTCATGGGCTTCAAAACCATCATCACTTTTGACGATGAGGACATCTCTACTGAATATTCAGCCCTGATGAGCAAGGTGGTTAGTAACGGAAATGGATATGTGAAATTTCCGATCAACGAGCCCGCTGAAGGAAAGAAGAAATCACAGATTGATGAATACCTGGAATTTTACAATGGTCCCGGCGTGCAGCATATCGCCATCATCACCAACAACATTGTTGAAACGGTGTCGGAACTGATTACCCGCGGTGTTGAATTCCTGAAAGTCCCAACAAGCTATTATGACACCCTGCAGGAACGCGTCGGAAAAATAGATGAAGACATCAGCGCGCTCCAGAAACTGGGCATTCTTGTTGACCGTGACGACGAAGGGTACCTGCTTCAGATTTTCACCAAGCCGGTTGAAGACAGGCCCACGCTGTTTTTTGAGATTATCCAGCGCAAGGGCGCCAAATCATTTGGCAAGGGAAATTTCAAGGCCTTGTTTGAAGCCATTGAAAGAGAGCAGGCCATCCGTGGCAACCTGTAAGCTGCAAGCAACTGTTTAGCGAATTAATTTTTTTTCGCCACTGCTGGTGCAGATTCGTCCATTTCCAGTTTTCCCCCGATTGCTTCGATGACATAACCTGCTTTGAGGAGGCATTCGGCATATTCTTTTTCAGGATGTGCCTGTGATGTAAGCGCACTTCCCGCCATGACTGAAAGATATTTTTTTTCTTCATTGTACAGGAAGCTCCTGATGACGACATTAAAATCAAAATTGCCATCCGGATCCATGTAACCCACTGCTCCGGAGAAGGCTCCGCGTTTCATTTCCTCATGCGCTTCAATCAGTTCCATGGCCCTGACCTTGGGTGCGCCAGTCATGGATCCCATTGGAAAAGTGGCCCTGATTATTTCAGCAAATGTTTTGCCGGATGAAACGGAACAGGAAACAGTGGAGATCATCTGGTGAACGCGCGGATAAGAATACACGCCAAAAAGCTCCTCCACTTTCACCGACCCCTTTCCTGCAATGCGGCTCAGGTCGTTACGGACCAGGTCAACGATCATCACATTTTCTGCCTGCTCCTTTTCGCTGTTCATGAGCTCTTTTTTCATCACTTCATCCTCTTCCCTGGTAACACCCCGGGGAACAGTGCCTTTCATAGGCTGTGAAATGAGCTTCTCCCCTTCCCTGCGGAGAAACCTTTCGGGACTGGCGCCCATTATATAACGTTGTCCTATACGAAAATAGGCGGCAAAAGGAGAAGGAACATGCCTGTTCAGCAACAGGAAAAGCGAAACGGGATCAACCTGTATAGCTGCAGCATAAAATTCAAGACAATAATTCACTTCATAGATATCACCTCTCCTGATATGGAATCCCAGCGATGCAGCATGTTCCAGGTACGACTGCCAGCCGGTCCGCTGACTGAACGCTAACCCTGCCGGGGCCTGCAAAGGATACGGATCAAATCCGCAGATGTGATTAAAGAGCCATTCAGGAGATACCCCTTCTGCTTTTTTTTCGTGTATAGCTATTGTTATGACGTCCTTCCTGCAAAAGATCACCACTTCCGGAATAAAAAAGTATCCGGCCGGAAAATCCAGGGAATCATTGTTGGCGGAGGTCAGCTTTTCTGTTTCATTTTTAAGATCGTAGGAGAGCAGGCCAAACTTCCAGTCACGGATGCCTTCCAGTGTTTCAAGGCCGGATAAAAAGTGCTTCCCTGCTGTAAGCTCCTGTTTCACGCCGGCTGCTGCAATCCAGTCATACGGCTGCCCGGTAATTCCGGGTAAAGATGAAAAGTGATTGCTGTCGTAGAACGCCGCAACCTCCTGATTTTTTATCCAGTGCAGCAGCCTGCTCTTGAAATCAGCGGCATTCCTGCATGGAAAAGAAGCTATGATTCGCAGCGGCATAAAATGAAATTTAATACGGACGGAGACATCACTAATACAACTTCATCAGTCGGGATGCAATGCTAATTATTTTTTAGCTATATCCAGCCGCTTTAAGGCTCAGGCTTCAAGCAGCGTTTCCATGCAGAGCGGTGTTTTGATAAAAACTGCATTGGATGGAAGCTCAATATTTCCGGTTAAAAATCCCTTGCCTGTAACCAGGATGATCTTATCAGGAAAACGGGAGGACAGGTTGTTGATCCAGCTCTGGAGCTTTACCGGACCCACACCACATAAAACGGAAGTAAAAATATACTGTGGCTTGAAGGTATGGAGTGCAATGTCAAGGTCTTTGTCAGGAAGGCTTTGTCCGAGGTAAACCGACTGATGTCCCTGCGACCTGATCAGGTAATTGCCAAAGAGCAAACCGATCTCATGGGTCTCTCCTTCCGGTAAAAAGAGCAGCACTTTTTTTGTTTTCAGATGACAGGGTGTATGGCCAAGCTGGTCGATTGCAGCAAAAAGCTTGGTCTTAATAATATGGCTTACAAAATGTTCAAATGCGGAATTGATGGATCCTGCCATCCAGAGCAGGCCGATATGATGTAAAAAGGGAAAGACAAGCTCGCACATGGTTTGCTTGAGGCCTGTCTTCTCAATATGTGTGTTAAGTATTTTATTAAAGGCATGCTCATCAAAGCTAAGCATGCAACCCATCAGCGCATGGACCTGGAAATTGCTTTGTTCACAGCAGTTACATTGTTCCAGGATGATCTGATCAATCTGCGCACTGGAAAGCCTGGAGATTTTGGAGATCTTATAGCCCAGCCTGTTAAGCAGGGAGATGTTGAGCAGGATGCGAAGGTCGTTATCGTCGTAATACCTGATATTCGTTGGAGTTCGCTTGGGTGCGATGAGCCTGTACCGCTGTTCCCATACCCGGATGGTGTGAGGCTTAATGCCCGTAAGGGCCTCCATGTCCTTAATGGAAAAATAATTCATATTTCGGGCGGTATGGATTGTTAAACAACTTTATTCATAAAATGTTTCCGTTTGCGCTCAGGCTGGTTCTTTGGCCGGAAAAGTCCTGATGATAAGCCTTTCAACAGGCCTGTTACCCACCACATGTTCTTCCATGATGGTATCCACATCGGCAAGGGTTACGCCTCCATAAAAAATTCCTTCGGGATAAACCACTACTGTAGGTCCCAGTTCGCAGGCATCGAGGCAACCGGTTCGCTGTGCGCGGACAATGGTATGAAGTCCCCTGTTTTTAACCTGTTTTTTAAACGCCTGGACAAGCGACATTCCACGCTCTTCGCCGCAGCACGGGCGGCTTCCATCCTTTCGCTGATTGGTACAGATAAAAATATGCTTCTGGTATCGCATGGTACAGTTGACTGCTGGTAGTTTTGCCGGAGCGAAAATAATTAAAATACTCAAATGCCCCTACACGCGGGGTATCTCCGGCAGTATTATAAGTGAAAATGCCTGTAAATGGCCTGCCATACGGGTCAAAAAAATAATTTGATATTAAAATTGATAATTTATTACTTTTGCCCTTTCATCTAAAACCAAAACTTACAATTACTATGGCAGATATTGCATCAAGAGTTAAAGCAATTATAGTTGACAAATTAGGCGTTGACGAAAACGAAGTTACCAACGAGGCTAGTTTTACCAACGACCTTGGGGCCGACTCCCTTGATACCGTTGAGCTTATCATGGAATTCGAAAAAGAATTTAACATTGCTATTCCGGATGATCAGGCTGAGAAAATCAGCACTGTCGGTCAGGCCATAGAGTATATTCAAAACCAGGCGAAGTAAGCAATTGCTTTTAGCGGAGGCCGGATGATTTTAAAACGTGTAGTAGTAACCGGGTTCGGTGCGATGACTCCTCTTGGTAATTCCGTCAAGGAATTCTGGGATGGACTGATCAGCGGCAACAGCGGAGCTGGTCCCATTACCCGCTTTGACGCCTCAAAATTTAAGACCCGGTTTGCCTGTGAGGTAAAAGGGTTCGATCCACACACCATCCTTGACAGGAAAGAGGCCCGTAAAATGGACCTTTTTTCCCAATTTGCGCTGGCTGTTTCAGATGAAGCGGTAAGAGATGCTGCTTTAAAAGAGTATACTGCGCTTGATCATGACCGTGTCGGTGTGATCTGGGGTTCGGGAATAGGCGGACTGCGGACTTTCCTGGACGAGACGATGGGATTTTGCAAAGGCGACGGAACACCCAGGTTCAATCCATTTTTTATCCCCAAAATGATCGCTGACATCGCTTCAGGACATGTTTCCATGCGTTATGGATTCAGGGGTCCCAATTTTACCACCACATCTGCCTGTGCCTCATCAACCAATGCCATGATCGATTCATTCAATTACATCAGACTTGGAAAGGCAGATGTGATTGTAACCGGTGGTTCCGAAGCGGCGGTTAATGAAGCAGGACTCGGCGGTTTCAATGCCATGCATGCCCTTTCGGAAAGAAATGATGATCCCAAAACTGCTTCCAGGCCGTTCGACCTTGACAGGGATGGCTTTGTGCTTGGGGAAGGCGCTGGTTGTGCCGTTTTTGAAGAGCTTGAACATGCCAAAAAAAGGGGTGCAAAAATCTATCTTGAAGTAGCCGGCGGAGGAATGTCAGCTGATGCATACCATCTTACTGCGCCACATCCCGAAGGCCTTGGCGCACTAAATGTGATGAAAAATGCCCTGAGTGATGCAGGCATGCAGCCTGATGAAATTGATTACATCAATGTTCACGGCACCTCCACCCCGCTGGGTGACATCAGTGAATCCAAAGCAATCCAGACCGTATTCAGGGATCATGCCTATAAGCTCAATATCAGCTCCACCAAATCCATGACGGGCCACCTCCTCGGAGCAGCAGGAGCCATTGAAGCCATTGCCTCTATGCTGGCGGTGATCAACGACATGGTTCCCCCAACGATCAATCATTTTACCGATGACCCGGCTTTTGACCCCCGGTTGAATTTCACTTTTAACAAACCCCAGAAGCGTATCGTAAGAGCCGCTTTAAGTAATACCTTTGGTTTCGGAGGACACAATGCCTCCGTTATCTTCCGAAAATACGTCCCCTGAGATTATTTAGATTACCGGCAATCCTCACTGCCCGGTTCTCAACCAACCGGGAATTTGTACAATCGATAAAAAACATCACCGGATTTTATCCTGGGAATATTTCGCTCTATATTCTGGCGTTCAGTCACCGCTCGTCGGCCAAAGAAACAGAAACTGGCATAATCCTCAGTAATGAAAGGCTGGAATACCTTGGTGATGCAGTTCTCGGGGCTACGGTAGCAGACCTGCTTTTCAAAAAATTCCCTTACCGGGATGAGGGTTTTCTAACAGAGATGCGTTCCAAAATTGTAAGCCGTGAAAACCTGAAGAATATTGCCATGAAAATGGGCATCAACCACCTGGTGATCAACAGCGCCGAGGCGGGTTCGTTCAGGTCCATGTATGGGGATGCCCTGGAAGCGCTTATTGGCGCCATCTACCTGGATAAGGGATATAATAAAACACAGGCTTTTATTTTAAACCGGATCATTAAAAATCATGTGGACCTGGACCATCTGGAAATCACCGACCTTAATTTCAAGAGCAAGGTTATCAACTGGGCGCAGAAAGAAAAAAAATTGCTTGTTTTTGAAACGGTGGAAGACCCTGGCGCCGATAACAGGCTGATCAGGGTAAGGCTGCTGATTGATGAAAAAGAAATCTCCACCGGTGAAGACTTCTCCAAGAAAAAAGCGGAACAGACCGCTGCTGAAAAAGCCTGTCTTATTTTAAAAATATAAAGCACTTCGAAATTTCGGGATATACAAATCCAACCACCTGCACTTTTTACCGTATCATTCATAATTGCTTCCAAGTTAAATGCTTTCATTGTAAAATCCTGCACAATGGCATAGGTTTTTTCACTGAAATTCGATATATTTGCGTGAAAGTTTTCCAGTCCGAAAACACTTTCATGCCAGGTACTCCCTGAATCACTCAATAAGGCATGACCCGCTTGACAAAAATCAAACTAGTTACCATTACCGTAATAGCGGTAATGGCCATGGGCTGCCTTTATCTTTCGGATTTCAATCGCTTCCCAAAGACAGCAAAAAACACGGCTGCTCTGGAAGAAAAAGAGGAGGCCGGAATTCCCCTGCAGGACAGGATGGATCTTGCCATCAGCCAGGAAAAGGAACTTACCAAAGATCCGGCAACCGGCGATGTGCCCAGGGAAAGGCTTGTTGCTGCCTATCAGTATGCACAGCAAGTCAGGGCAGCAACTGCAAATAAGTCAGCCGGTGCAATTACCGGTGTAAACTGGTTTGAAAGAGGTCCGAATAATTTTGGCGGCCGCACCCAGGCCATCATGGTTGACCCCAATGACGGAACCAAAAGGACCATCTGGTCGGGCAGTGTTGGTGGAGGTCTGTGGAAAACGACGGACATCCTGGCTAACCCTCCTGCATGGACGCCTGTCAATGATTTCTTCTCCAACATTGCCATTACCGCCCTTTGTCATGATCCTTCCAACACACAGGTAATGTATTTCGGATCGGGTGAAGGCTGGTTCAATGCCGATGCAATCCGGGGTAATGGAATCTGGAAGAGCACCGATGGCGGCACTACCTGGAATCAGCTTGGCTCCACTACCGGAGCTAATTACTACTATGTTCAGAAAATGGTGGTGAGTGCCACCGGTGAAGTTTATGCAGCAACCAGGAACGGACTGTTCAAATCTTCAAACGGAGGAACTTCGTGGACCAAGGTTTTAGGCGCGGGGACCGGGTCAGTAACCGACCGTATGTCGGATGTTGAAATTGCGTCGGATGGAACCATTTATGCGGGAGCAGGAATTTTCACCACCGACGGTATTTATAAATCATCAACCGGAAATGCAGGTACCTGGACCAAGCTGAATACGGGTGCAAACAGCTTTCCAACTGCAGGAATTCAACGCATTGAAATTGCATGCGCACCATCCAATCCGGCAACACTGTATGTTGTTCCGGCCAAGGGCACTACCCTCGACAGCATCTATAAATCCACCAATGCAGGATTAACATGGACCGCTTACCGGTTGCCCGTAGATGCCGATGGCGGAATTGGCAATGACATTTCGCGGGGCCAGGCCTGGTATGACATCAGTCTTTGTGTAGACCCCAACAACGTCAATGTTCTTTTTGTGGGAGGAATTGATATCTTCAAAACTTCGACCGGCGGCACGAGCTGGCAACAGGTCACCCACTGGTATGGCGGATTCGGTTTCCAGGAAGTGCATGCCGATCAGCACCTGGCCATGTTTGAACCCGGGAATTCATCAGTGGCCTATTTCGGAAATGACGGAGGCATCTACATGACTTCCAACGCAACGGTTGCCATTCCTACCGTCATTACAAAACATGATAATTACAATGTGACCCAGTTCTATGGCTGTGCGATGAATCCTACAGCCTACTCGAACCAGTTCCTTGCCGGTGCACAGGATAACGGATCGCATCAATATGCAAATCCCGGCATCAATTCTACCCTTGAAGTTACCGGTGGTGACGGCTGCCTTTGTCATATAGATCAGAACCAGCCGCAATACCAGTTTACTTCCTACGTATATAACAACTATTACAGGTCGGTTGACGGCGGATGTTCTTTTAACGGCATTACATCAAATAACAACGGTTCATTCGTAAACCCGACAGATTATGACGATGTGAACAACAACCTGTATTGCGCATTCAGTCCGGGAAATTATTACGTCATATTAAATGCAATTGCCAGCAACGCCTTTACACCGGTAGGTGTTGCCGCTTTCAACGGAGGAATGGTTACCACCATCACCTGTTCTCCAAACACACTGAACCGCGTTTTTTTCGGACTTAATAACGGCCGGATAGTAAGAGCCGACAATGCTCATACTGCCGGGCCCACAGCAACCAACATTACAGGCGCCGGAATGCCGGCAACTTCCGTTAGCTGCATTGCCATTGAAACCGGGAACGACAACCACCTGCTTGTCACCTACAGCAGCTATGGCGTAAACAGTGTATGGGAAACAACCAACGGGGGCACTACCTGGACATCGGTAGAAGGAAACATTCCCGATATGCCAGTGTGGAATGCATTGTTCAGCCCGCTGAATAATACACAGGCTTTACTTGCAACAGAGCTTGGCGTATGGAGCACCGATCTTTTAAACGGCGGTGCAACGGTATGGGGCACTTCCAATTCAGGACTGGCAAATACCCGCGTCACGCAGTTCCAGCTACGTGCATCCGATAAGCTTGTAGCCGCATCAAGCTATGGAAGGGGATTGTTTACCACCGATATTTTTTGCAATCCGAATGCTGATCTTACCGTGAGCAATACGGTGATCTATACAAATACTCCAACACAGTTTTACGACGGATCACTCAAAGCCACTTCCTGGCTGTGGAACTTCGGTGATGCCACCACATCCAACCTGCCCAATCCCACGCACAGCTATAATGCCCCGGGTACTTATACGGTTACCTTAACCATCAACGGAACCAGCACCGTTACCAAAACCGGCTTGATGCAGGTATTGCCAAACAGGGGAACACCGTATACGCCCGCTGCAGGAGGCAATTTTGATGTTAACCAAGCCGATTTCGGCGCACCGGTTAATGCAGGAACAGGTTGCGGAACGGCAACCAGTTTTGAACGCGGCAATTCGGCTGTAGCAGGAAAGAACGGTACACGCAGCGGAAGCTTTGCATGGGTTACCAGCCTTGTTGGCAATTACAAGGACAACACCTCCTGTTACCTTTATGGTCCCAATTTTAACTTCTCGGCTGCGGGGGTCTACACGTTAAAAATTTACAGGAAGAACCAGTTTGAAATCGGCTATGACGGATTCAGGGTTGAATATTCACTGAACAAAGGAGTAAGCTGGACACCGCTGGGAGTTGTTGCAGCCAACTGGTATGACTATGCAAACAGTGCATTCGCATCGGCATTTCCCATCAACGAACCATTTTTTAATACCACTAAATCTTCGTATAGCCTGTGCCAGTGGGATGTTTCAGCTTTTGCAGGAAATCCCAATATCGCTTTCCGTCTCGTGTTTAAATCGGATGTTGCCGTTACAGGACCGGGCGTTGCCCTCGATGATTTTGAAATCATTGCTCCGGTCAACGCAGCGTTGCCTGTTGTGCTTGCCAATTTTACGGGTGATCCGAAGGTTGATTACAATCGCCTGCAGTGGGATACTTATTCTGAATTAAACAACAGCGGATTTGAAATTCAGCGTTCAGCAGACGGCATGAGCTTCCAAAAAGCCGGCTTTGTGAAAGGAAACGGAACAGCAGCAGGCGTACATCATTATTCGTTTGATGATTATGAAATAAGCAAACCGTTGTATTATTACAGGCTCCGGCAAATTGATTACAACGGGAATTCCGAATTATCTGACGTTATTGCTATACGAAGAGGAACGGTGCAGATGCTCACCGGAAATGTATATCCAAACCCGGCAAGGGATGAACTGTTTATCATGCTGTCGGAAGACTTTTCAGGACAGGTGGAAGTGAGCATTTATGACCTTGCGGGAAAGCTCTTGTTTAACCAGACCCGTATGACCGGTCAGAACATGCTGCGTATATCGCTTGATGAAACCGGTGTGGCACCCGGAAGTTATCTCATCCGGATACAGACAGGCGGAAATGTGCTCGTTAAAAAGTTTTTCAGGCAGTAAACAGCCTTACTGCAGGTACCCGGACAGCTGCTCCATTTAAATTCACCACCTGCTTCTTCCCTGTTTTTTACCCTGCTTTTTTTGCTGATGCTGATGCTGCTTTTGTTTTTGCTTTTGCGGATTCACGGCAATCTTCTTTTTACGCGCTTCCTGCTCATCTGCTGAATACAATTCAAAATTAATCTGCTTCCTGGTCAGGTCGGTGCTTTTGAGCATCACCTTCACGGGATCGCCGAGCTGGAACTTGCGTTTGCTCCGGTGACCGATGATGCAGTAGTTGCTTTCGTCAAGCGAATAAAAGTCATCACTGAGGTCGCGGAGGCGAATCATGCCTTCGCATTTGTTCTCAGTAAGCTCCACATACATTCCCCATTCGGTTACGCCGGAAATAATCCCGTCAAACACTTCACCCTGCTTGTCGGAAAGAAACTGCACCTGCTTGTATTTAATCGATGAGCGTTCCGCTTCGGCGGCTTTCATTTCCATGTCGGTGGAATGCTTGCACTGTTTTTCGTATACGGCTGATGTTGCTGACTTGCCGCCATTCAGGTAGTGCATCAGCAGCCTGTGCACCATCACATCGGGATAACGCCTGATGGGTGATGTGAAATGTGTGTAGTAATCGAATGCCAGTCCGTAGTGGCCGATGTTCTCCGTAGTGTAAATCGCCTTTGACATGGTGCGAATGGCCAGCTGTTCCAAAACATTCTGCTCCTTTTTTCCATTCACATCCCTGATCAGCGCATTGAGGGAACTTGCAATTTCACGGTCAGTGGTTGTTTTGATACGGTAACCGAACTGACCTGCAAATCGTGCAAATGTATTCAGCTTTTCAGGGTTGGGGACATCATGCACCCTGTATACGAAAGTCAGCTTTCCTTTCCCGTGCTGTGTCGTTTCCTGTTTGGTTTTTTGTCCGTCAGCAGGATATACGGCGTGATGCCGTCCGATAAACTCAGCCACTTTCCTGTTGGCAAGCAGCATGAACTCTTCAATGAGCTTGTTGGAATCCTTGCTCTCCTTGAGGTAAACACCAAGCGGATTTCCCTTTTCATCAAGTCGGAATTTCACTTCCACTTTTTCAAAATTAATGGCCCCTTTCCTGAAGCGCACGTCCCGCATTTTTTTTGCAAGCCTGTCAAGCGTCAGGATCTCCTCACTGAGCGGACCTTTTCTATTTTCAATGATGTCCTGCGCTTCTTCGTATGAAAATCTTTTGTCGGAATAAATGATCGTCTTACCGAACCATTCATTCAGCACTTCGGCATTTTCATTCATTTCAAATACAGCGGAGAAACAAAGCTTCTCTTCCTCCGGGCGAAGCGAGCAGACGCCATTGGATAGTTTTTCAGGCAGCATGGGAATCACACGATCCACCAGGTAAATGGAAGTGGCGCGTGAATACCCTTCTTCATCCAAAGCTGTCCCTGTGGCAATATAATGCGACACATCAGCTATATGAACGCCTATCTCATAATTTCCGTTCTCCAGCTTCTTCAACGACAATGCATCATCAAAGTCTTTTGCGTCAGCGGGATCGATGGTAAAGGTCGTCGTCTTCCGGAAATCCCGGCGATTTGCAATCTCACCTTTTGAAATTTTAACCGGGATAGCTTCGGCTTCTTTTTCAACTGCAGCGGGAAATGAAAGCGGAAATCCGTATTCGATGAGGATGGCATCCATCTCCGCATCGTTCTCGCCGGGAAATCCGAGGACTTTGATAATTTCACCCGTAGGATTTTTGCTTCCCGACTCCCATTCCACAATTCTTGCAACTGCTTTTTGCCCGTGTTTTACTCCTTTTAAGCTTGATGAGGGAATAAATATATCGACGTTCATTTTGTTGCTGTCAGGCACCAGGAATGCAAAACGAGGAGAAAGCTGCACCACACCTGCAAATTCATTTTTCGCCCGTTCCAGTATTTCCACCACCTCTCCTTCCATTCTGCTACCCTGCCGTTTTGCAAACAGGCTGATGCGGACCAGGTCGCCATTCATCGCATTGCGTACGTTGCGGGGAGCGATGTAAATGTCATCTTCATACGACTCATTCATTACATACGCCGAACCTGTTGAAGTGACATCAATTCTTCCGTCCAGGTAACTTTCAACCGGAAGCAGTTTGAATTTATGCTGTTCCAGTTCGATGATCTCCTCCTTTGCCAGCAGCTCTTTCAGGCTGTTGAGGATCAGGTGCCGCCAGGCATTCCTGTCGGAGAAATCGAAATCAAACCCCTCCTCTTCCATCAGTGAAATATGCCTGAGCAGCTGCTTATGGTTGAAATTTTTTGTGGGATGCTTTTGAAAAACGGAAAGGATAAGCTTGTTTAACTTTTGCGGATCGGGTCCTGTTGATTTCTTCTCTTTCATGAATTCTTATTAAAATTTAAAATACGCTTTACGAAAAAATCAGGAATGTGTTTAACATTTTTCTTTTACCCCGGGTTGAAACCCGAAGCGATGAAGAATTTAAATCACTTCCCTGATGTGATATTGTTTATTATTGAATGAAATTATTTCTCCTGCCTTTTTTCCCAGCATCAGCACACCGATTGGCGAAGATGCGGCAATGGCAAATGCAGTCATCCCGTCAGCTTCAATTTTTCCGATCCCGACAGCGATCAAAAAATTTCCATCATCCGTTTTCACCAGACTGCCTGCTTTGACATGTAAAGATGTTTCGTCATGCCTGATCTGGTCAAATGTTCTTTTCTGTTCAAGCGCTTCGGCCAGAACCGCTGCATGCCTGTCTCTTTCCTGATGCATCATCGCTCTTCCGGTTTCATGCTTATCTCCTGCTGATCCTTTTGTTTCTTCATTGGCAGCCTCCTGAGCCTCCACCATTAACGCATGTAAAAAGATCACCTTTTCATCTATAACTTTCCTGCACTGCATGAAGAGTGCATCCCTGATTTTCAGCTTATCGTTCACAACCATTTATCAATACAATTTTTCCTATGGTTTGATCTCCTGGCAAAGTTCGATAAGCACTCCGTTTGCCGAACGCGGGTGGATGAAACAAACAAGCTTGTTGTCGGCGCCGCGTTTCGGCGCTGCTGAAAGAAGCTGAAAGCCTGCTTCCGCCAACCGTTGCATTTCAGCTTCAATGTCATCCACCTCGAATGCAATGTGATGCATTCCTTCTCCTTTTTTCTCAATGAACATGGCAATGGGGCTGTCCGGCGCTGTGGCCATCAGCAATTCAATTTTATTTGGGCCCGAAGCGAAAAAAGAAGTTTCCACTTTTTCAGTTTGTACCGTTTCTGATTTATATGGCGGTGCGCCAAGCAATTTTTCAAACAGCGAATTGGATATTTTCAAATCACGTACGGCTATGCCGATGTGTTCAATCTTTTTGAGGTTCATTTGTTGACGGATTCTTTTCCTTATAGATGTAATTTACTTTCACCTCCCTGTCAGCGGAATTGTTTGATTCTTCTCCGCCTGATGTTACCATGCCAGGTTGTTCATTTTCTGGTTCTCCATCTTCTTCTTCCAGCTCCCAGATATAGGGTTGCCGCTGTGGGCCTTCTTTCCTGTAAATGACGGCACATAATATTCCTGCCAGCGATCCAAACAGGTGTGCTTCCCATGAAATGCCGCGCCATAACGGAAATACGCCCCACACCATGCTGCCGTAGAGAAACACAACAAGCAATGAAATGGCAAGCAGCCGTGTATCCTTTCGAAGCACGCCGCTTACAAACAGAAAAAAAGCGAGTCCGTAAATCAATCCGCTTGCGCCGATGTGATATACCTCTCTTCCACCGAGCCACAGCCCTGCTCCGCTTAAAAAATAAATCAAGCCGAATACTTTCAGGGCAAGCTGGCGATAAAAAAAAACCAATCCTGCTCCCAGCAAAAGCAACGGAACTGAATTGGATGCAAGGTGCCCGAGGTCGCCATGGATAAAAGGAGAAAGCAATATGCCTTTTATCCCATCCATGTTTCGGGGAAAAACGCCGTATTCGCCAAAATCACATTCACATACGTATTCAGCATATTTCACCAGCCACATGACCATTACAAATATGGCAGGCGGAATAAATGAATACAACATGATCCTGAATTCCTTATCCATGGTCACAAAGGTATAAGAAAAGGGTTGCATCACCGGGACTGCCGGTCTGAAAATAACAACAGCCTGAAATCATTTTTGGAAATACGTACCTGCTTTTCTTTAACATTGCACTATGAACAGGCTGCTGGCTGAGAAAGCATTTTCTTATACAGGACATACCGGTGCAATCTATGCACTGGAGGAAAGTCCGCAAGCCGGCGTGTTTTTTTCAGGAAGCGGCGATCACCTGATAGTATCCTGGAATGTGAATAACAGGGATGAAGGGACTGTTGTTTCGTCGTTGCCCGGCATTGTTTACTCTTTAAAGTACTATCCGGATAAAAAGCTGCTTTTCGCAGGCCAGTCACTTGGCAACATCCACCTCATCAGCTTTGAATCAAAAAAAGAAATAAGATCGCTGGCGTATCACACCGATGCAGTATTTGACCTGCTGTTGCTGGAAAAACAAGGACTGCTGGTATCGGCAGGCGGAGACGGACTGATCCAGTTTATTGCGTTGGACGACTTCAGATTAATTAAAACCATCGACCTGGGAAAGCAAAAAATACGCTGCCTGGCGGAAGATCCTTCGGGAAAGAATTTAATTGCAGGCAGTCAGGACGGGAAAATTACCGTCGTTAGCCTCGATGATCTTTCCGTTGTTCAGCGGCTGCAGGCGCATCAGCAGGGATTTTCGGTGAATTCAGCGCTGTTTATCCGGCAGGGGACCCTGCTTGTAACAGGCAGCCGTGATGCCTGCCTGAATGTATTCGATGTCAAAAACAACTTTGCCCTGCTGCAATCCATCCCCGCACACTACTATGCCATCTATCACCTGATACAGCTTGAAGGAACCACTCATTTTGCTTCGGCCAGCAGGGATAAATCCATCAAAATCTGGGATTCGGAAAGTCTGAGCGTGCTGCTCAAAATTGATTCAGCCCTGGCAGGACATATCAACTCAGTCAACAGGCTGCTTTATTTGCCATCCAATGGCCTGTTGCTTTCGGCAGGCGACGACAGGGCGATTAACGAATGGATAATCAGCTAATTAGCGTAAAATAAACGGTCCTAACCCCATATTCAGGTATTCCGGGCATATCCCTGATTATTTATTTTAATTAATCTAAACCAAAAGAATGACTGCCTTGTTTTACCCTGGTGGTACGTCATAACCAGCTTATTTTAAATGCTTTAAATATTACCTCAACCATTCCAATACAATCGGGTAAATTCTTAAAATAATTATGCTGTCAGGGATCAATTTCGCCTGTTGGTGTAGTATATTTGCACCCCGATTTTTTTAAATTTCAAATTTTTAAGACCGTTACATGAAGCTCTCCCAATTCAAATTGCACCTCAACGACAATCTGTTGGCTACACATCCTGCGACCAACCGTGACGAATCAAGGTTGATGGTTGTGCACCGCAAGACAGGTAAAATTGAGCACAAGATCTTTAAGGATATTATTAATTATTTTGAAGAGGGAGATGTCATGATCCTCAACAACACCAAGGTATTTCCGGCAAGGTTGTATGGTAACAAAGAAAAAACAGGCGCCAAGATAGAAGTATTCCTGTTGCGCGAGCTGAACCGTGAAAGCAAGCTTTGGGATGTGCTGGTTGATCCGGCCAGAAAGATCAGGATTGGCAACAAGCTTTATTTTGGGGAAGACGACCTGCTGGTGGCAGAAGTGATTGACAACACCACTTCACGCGGACGCACCCTTCGCTTTTTATATGATGGCACGCCGGAAGAATTCAAAAAGACCGTTGAAAGCCTGGGACATACTCCCCTTCCCAAATACATTAAAAGAAAAGCCGAGCCTGCGGATAAAGACAGGTATCAGACCGTTTATGCCAAGCATGAAGGCGCTGTAGCAGCTCCGACTGCAGGATTGCATTTCAGCCGGGAGCTTTTGAAAAGGCTGGAGCTGAAAGGAGTAAACTTTGCTGAAGTGACTTTACATGTGGGTCTTGGAACTTTCAGACCGGTTGAAGTGGAGGACCTTACCAAGCATAAAATGGATTCGGAACAGTTCATCATTACACAGGAAGCTTCCGATGCAGTGAATAAAGGAAAAAGCCGAAAGAAACGCATCTGCGCCATTGGTACCACCACCATGCGTGCGATTGAATCGTCTGTTTCAACCAATGGTGAGCTGAAGCCGGCCAACGGATGGACCAATAAGTTTATTTTTCCTCCTTACGATTTCAGCGTAGCCAACTGCATGGTTACCAATTTTCACATGCCTGAGTCGACGCTGCTTATGATGACTACAGCTTTTGGCGGATATGACCTGATCATGAATGCATACAAGGTGGCTGCAAAAGAGAAATATAAATTTTTCTCTTATGGTGATGCCATGCTGATCCTATAACAGTTATGAGTTATGAGTTATGAGTTATGAGTTTATAAGTTAGGAAGTTTAACTTTTTTTAGATCATATATTTTTTTGAAGGAAGAAAGAGGTAACTGGAGGAGCGCAAGTAGTTTAATTTCCAATTTATAAATGGAAAAGTTTGCCGTAATCGTAGCCGGAGGCAGCGGAACAAGGATGAAAAATGCCGTTCCGAAACAGTTTTTACCGCTGAAAGGTCTTCCTGTTTTGCTCCATACTTTGCAGGCATTTGAAAAGGCTGATCCTGAAATAACATTGATCGTTGTATTGCCTGCTGATCATATTAAAACCTGGGAAGAGATTTGCGGAAAATATGCGGGCATGCCAAAGCATCACGTTGCAGGCGGTGGCGAAACCCGTTTTCACTCCGTTAAGAACGGACTTGCATCCATCACCGGCGACGGACTGGTTGGCGTACATGATGGCGTAAGGCCGCTCATCACACCGGGATTCATCAACAGCTTATATGCAATTGCAGCAAAAACAGGCCATGCAATTCCTGTGATCCCTGTAAAGGAAAGCTTGCGGGCCATTGAAAAAAACAACAGCACATCGGTTGACAGGAACAAATTCTTCATGGTTCAAACACCTCAGGTATTCAGGGTTAATGAGCTAAAAGGTGCTTTCAGACAACCCTACAGCGAAGCATTTACGGATGAAGCAACCGTAATGGAGCTGGCCGGTCACCGGATCATTACCTGCGAGGGAGAAGAGAATAACATCAAATTAACCACACCGCGCGATTTCCTTTTTGCCAAAGCGGTGCTGGATTCCTGAGTTAGGCGGTTTTTTTATAGAAAATTTTCTGCTCCGGCTTTTCAAAACCTGCAATGAGGGTGGTGTGGTGCCGGCAAATGTTTTGTAATGATCCGTTTTTATCGTCGGTAAACCCGCATGCCGGGTAGGAACAGAACAGCGGGAAAGATTCTTTTTCACAGAACTTATTCCAAAAGTGCTCCAGGAGTATGGTTGCTCCCGTATGACCCTGTTTCCATAAAACAGCAACCATTTCACCAAATGCCCTTACACGGGTTTTATCTTTAGCCATGGCCAGCACCGCTGAAACGGTATTGTTAAAAAGGGTCTCATCCGGCCAGCCATTGACCATGAATTTCGACAGCACTGTTTCAGCATCAAGCGGAATGTAAAGCTGATCTTTTATCAGGTCATCCACCTGCACGCCCAGGGAAGTGATTTTTTGTTGCAAAGCTTTGAGGTGGGTGTCAGTTGCAATGATGATGACGGACTCCTTCTTGTTTATTCCAGCAGTGACAAACCCTGTCAGTGTTTCAAGAAAGATTTCATCATTATCGTAAACCTGCAATAGATGTGAGGTGGGTGCTATCTCACTCCAAAAGCGATGGGCTGTGCTTTCTTCCCAATCCATGTCATTCATTCTCAGCAAAAAATTAAAATGCAAAGATAAAAAAATACCGCTTTTTAAAAATGGCTCCGGTCTGTAATTAATCTTTAAATATGATATAAATCATTTTTCAGCCTGATGGGCATCATTCCTGTTCCATGGCAGCCTGACTAATTTTGACTCATTCAAAATACAAACATGATCTGTCATCTATCACATTTCATATTAAAAAAACAGCAAATCAAACGATAAAATTATGGACACAATCATTCAAACCACAAGGGTCATTGAATCCTTTAAAGGACAAACCTACACTGTTGCAAAAGACAAATCCATCGCCAATAGCAAATTCTGGGAGCAACTGGAAGAAGGCCGTTTCGCCCTGGTGCCCATGATCCTGCTTTTTGTGGTATGTATCGGGTCCATCTGCGCGGCAACCGTTCTTACGGAAAGCACACTCCGGTTTGCCATTGTTGTTTTCAGCACCTCCCTTGTACAGGCTTCAATTATTGCAGTTTTACCGGTACGGATCATCTCTTATGCAGCCATCGTTTCCATGATATTGAATATTATTATGGCATCTATCTGACAGCAGTCGATAGTTCAATAATATAATTAAATCCCGGCACAGAAGATATATTAAAAAGCCATTTCACCATGATCATCACCAGGCAAGTGAAAAAAAAATCCTATCTGAATATTACAGGTCATGAGACCATTGAATCAGTTCAAAATGAATTCAACCGTGCATATCCATTTCTGAAAATCGCCTTTTTCAAATCGCCGGGTTTAAAGGGGAAGGGAAATCAAAAGGCTAATATATATCTGGAGAATAAAAAATTAAGTGAAATCCAGGAGAAAAACAGACAAGGATATTATGACCTGTGTGAAAACATCACGGTTGCCGACCTGGAAACCGATATGCAGCTGATGTTCGGTTTGTATGTGCAGGTCTTCAGAAAATCGGGAAGCTTATGGCTGGAAACAACCGTTACGGATGACTGGACCCTGGGACAGCAAAATGAAGAAGGAAGAAGCCTGGAGCGTTACCTGAAATCGGATAAGGAAAACCGGGAAAGCCCGGGGTTTTTTAGCATTTAATTTTTTGAACCCATTATTCAAATCCCGTATGCGGGATGATAAATATCATGCAGGCATACGACTTCTGTTATTACATATAAGATGAATGTACACTAACATTGTATCAGTTAAAGCTTATTAAAATGAAAACGGAAAAGGTTGTTGTTGCGAACTTAAAAAGTCAGGGATGTGTCAATAAGATAACCTGGAAGCTGTTAAAGATGTCGGGAGTTTCCAATGTATCGGTTGATCCGGGGCAAAGTATGGTATTAATAGAACACCGTGAAAGTCTTGAACGTCCTGCATACCTTCATGAGCTGTCGTTGCTGGGGTATCCTGAAGCCTGTTAAGAAAAGGAATCCCTCGTGTATGATCTGAATATACCGGTGACTGTTACACCACCTGCTCATGAAGTGTCAATACGGGAACCGACGACTGGAAATATCCGTTTCAAATGCCCGCGCACCCCGTGGCCCTTCCAGGCCTGGAAGGGCGCTGGCGCACAGCAGTCGTTAGGCATATCTTACTTTCATTTTTTTAATTTCCAGATGCAGTCTTTTATTTTATTGATAACCTCGTCAATATTATTTATTATTTCTTCGTTTTTGAATCGGATTATATAGATTTCGTTAATCATCAATTCGTTACTTCTTGCATTATCCTTTTCCTTCTGGAAAATATGGTTTTTTCCATCCACTTCAATGACCAGCTTAATCTCATGACAATAAAAATCAACTATAAATATATCTATGGGATGCTGTGGTTTAAACCGAACTCCCAAACGATTTTCTTTTATTCGCTTCCACAAAAGTGACTCAGCAATCGTCATGTTATGACGCATTACTCTTGCCTTCGCAAATAAACCTCCACAAGCTCCATAAAACATTTTTTTCTCCATCTCTACAAAACTAAAAATTAAATTGTCTAATGCGCCAGGTGCCCTTATAAGTCTGGATGGACTACGGATACGCATGCATTGTAATTAACGGTATGCGATGAATAATGCATAGTGTATAAAGAAATATGTGCGTAAGGGCCCTTTAGGGCTATGGGGTGCGTATGCATTGAGAAAAGGTTGATTGCGGTAATTACACCACCTGCTCATGTAATGTCAATACGGGAACCGACGACTGCAGTATTATTTTTTTTGTCAGGCTTTTGGTAAAGAGTTTTTCAAAGAGGGTATGGTTCCTTGCGCTGATTGCAAAAAGGTCCGATCCATTATTCACAACTGACATCAGGCCGGAAAAGATATCCTCATCTTCAATGAACCGGGTGGATATGTTGGCATACCTGCTTTTAGCGGTAAGCTGATCCCTGAACCGGTCGAGCTCTGCAATCTCCATTTCTTCATCAAACTTTCCATTGGAAACGTGAACGAGACAGATTTCCGGATTGAAAACCTTAAAGAGCCCGATCAACTGAAGCGCATTGTTGAAATACTGTTCCCCGTAATCAGCTGCAAATATTACTTTATTGATGCCGTTGAATTTGCTGTCGTTTTGAACGGTGAGCACAGGGCAGGTTGTACTCCTTACCACAGAATTACTTGTTGATCCGAATGAATACCCGGTAACTTTCTTTTCGCTTTTTGCTCCCATAACAATAAGTGAAAAATTGCCGGAAGCCTGCCTGGCCGCTATGCCATCAGGTGCATAACCCGGTTGAACACTTCCCGTGAACTTCACCCTGTCATATTTTTTTGTCATGCTTTTCAGAAGCAGGTTCATCCTTTTTTGTGATGCCTGCTCCAGCGCATCGTCAACCGGAATCACCATGGGTGCACCGGAAGGCAACAGGGGGAGCTGGTAAAAATGGCAAATGTGGATTTCCGCATGCAGCCCGTGGCTGATTTCAGCTGCAAATAAAAGCGCTTTTTTTGAAGCCTGTGAAAAATCGACGGGTACAAGTATCTTCATGATTTAAATGATTTATATCACCAGTAATTAAGACTTCTCTCATTAATTATTATGGATAATCACTGCAATTTAAAATAAAAAAGTCATGTAACGCCATTTTCCCGTTTTCCTTAGTGTTCGGCTAGCTGTTTACGTTGCTAAATTTCAGGGTCCCACATGAACAGACGCATTATCTTAAATTTCCGTAAGTGGAAACCCTGAAAATAAAACAGGAGAAAAAAATTGTGATAAAAAAAATTCCACGTGATGCACCCGGGTAATTTCCATCATTGCATTTTCACAATCTTTTTCACCGTGGTTGTTCCTGCCACAGTAGTAACACTGATAAAATAAACACCCTGCATTAAATACGAAATATCAAGTAAGACTTCAGGCTGGTTCCCGGCTGAATCAAAAACCGAACAAAGTCGTCCTGTTCCATCATAAATTGCTATACGTTCCATATCGACTGACCCTCCTGTAATTGTCAACATGTTTAATGCCTGGTTAAACAGCATGCTGAGCTCCGTGTTGGTTGTGAGGTTAACGCTCACTATTCGGGAGAAGGAATACTGGCCGTCAAAATCGGTCTGCTTTAGCCGGTAATAGGACCTTCCTTTAAAAGGATGATCATCCCATGTTTCATATAGCTTAACTGTTGTACTGGTACCATTCCCGTTCACGCGCTTAACACTTTCCCAGGTGAGTGCGTTCACCGAACGTTCTACAGTAAAATAATCGTTGTTGATTTCAGAAGCAGTTATCCAATTCAGCCTGACCTTGCTGTTATTTACAGGAACGGCAGTGAATGAAAGCAGTTCCACAGGAAGCGGTGGTGAAATTTCATTCAGCTTGATGATAAACACATCGTTGGCTCCTGTGGAAGTCAGGTTGGTAATTCCGGGCCCGGGGTCGAAATCAACGGTTTGTCCGAAAAACCCTGCCATATAGACACTGCCATTTGCTGAAGTGAGGGAGGAATAACCATTATCCGTTATGTTGGAGCCAAACTTCAGCGCCCAGATAAAATTTCCGAATGCATCCAGCTTCATGAGGAAGATGTCCTGCCCGCCGGTGGCAGTCAGATTATAAGCAGAAGGTCCAGGATCAAAATCTCCGATGGATTGGAAGAACCCGGCAGTATACACATTCCCTGCGCCATCAACATCGATGGTATATCCTATATCCATCAGCCAACCGCCGGCATTCAGCGCCCAGATAAAATTTCCGGTTGCATCCAGCTTCTGGATAAATACATCTTTGCCTCCCGAGTTGGAAGCAATGTTGTGCACGCCGGCACCGGGATCAAAGTCGGCAACATCTGAAAAGTAGCCCGTGGTGTATACATGCTCTGTTGCATCGGTGGTAATGCCAAATCCGCGGTCCTCGAATACACTGCCTATCTGTTTCGCCCATACAAAATTTCCGGCAGCATCGAGCTTCTGAACATAAGCGTCCCAGTATGGTCCCCCGGTACAGGATAAATTAAAATTCCCGCCTCCCGGGTTAAAATCCACAGTTACCTGGAATGTACCCGTGGAGTAAACATTTCCCGAACTGCTTACCGTTATGCCGTTGCCTTCGTCGAGGCCGGTGCTGCCCATTTTTTTCGACCACAGCAGGTTTCCTGCGGGAGAAATCTTCAGGATAAAAATGTCAGTCTGCCCTGATGAATTTAAATTGGCGACGCCGTTTACATTGCCGGTGAAATATCCTGTAACATGGACATTTGAAGCGGAATCAAGCGCAAGGGAATTGCCATGGTCATCCATGCTCCCTCCCAACCGGTTTGCCCATACAAAATTTCCGGAAGCATCCAGCTTCATCACAAATACATCCACGGTTCCTGCTGATGAAAGATTGGCAGTTCCCGGACCGGGATCGAAATCAACAGTGGAGGTAAACATGCCGGTGAGATAAACACCTGCGCCATCGGTAGCTATGGACAGCCCGCGGTCATCGCCTGCTGATCCCACTTTTTTTGCCCAAAGAAAAACGCCTGCTGAATCAAGCTTCTGCATGTAAATGTCCCAACTTCCGGCTGAAGTGAGATTGAACACGCCGGGACCCGGATCAAAATCAGCAGTGTTTGCAAACAATCCGGTGGAATAAACATTGCCGGCATTGTCAACAGCAATGGACTGTCCGAAATCAACACCACTGCCACCCATGCTTCTGGCCCATTCCAGGTTTTGCGCGGAGGAGTTTATGCAGCAAAATAAAAGAGCCAGATAAAGCAGGGGTCTCTTCACGTGGGTGCTTTTTTAATATTTCCATGAATTTAGCAGCACTTAAAAATCGCACCAAATAAAAGCTGCCGGAAAAGAAAAAATTAAAGTTGAAAAGGCATTAGTTGATGCCAGGAAGAATTTACCGGTATTCGGTCAAAAAATCTGATCTTTAAAAAATCAACTTTTTTCTTAGAGCCTTCCACGGGACTTGAACCCGCGACCTGCTGATTACGAATCAGCTGCTCTACCAGCTGAGCTAAGAAGGCTTAATTCCCGGAACTGCCGGGAGACTGATTTACGTGTTAAAAATAAAGAAGTTTACTTCCAACTCAAAATAATTTGCGTACGGAGGCAGCAGGAGTCAATGCCATCCTTTCCACATCAACGTGTTCAAGGAGGTTGATTCCCGGTTTTTTCCCCGGTTCCAGGCTGCCGAATTTTTTTTCGATCTTAAAAAACCTGGCTCCGTTGATCGTGGCCCAACGCAACAGTTCATCCAGGGAAATTTCCTGATCATGCGCTGAAATGGTTTTCAATTCATCAAGCACAGATAAGCCTTCATTGGATGCCAGGCTGTCGGTGCCTGTAAGGAGCCTGGACGACTGACCGGAGAAATTTTTAAAATCAGGAAGCCTGCTTTCAATATACAAATTGGCGCGCGGACAAAAACACCAGTACAATCCGGCTGAATATTTTACGGCCCATGCAACGTCGGCTGCAGCGGTGTACGTATTATGCACGAGCATGATGCGGCTGCAGCGTGACAGGCGCGGCAGGATAGTGAGCAAGGCGTTATTGCCCGAAAGTTCAATATAGTCCAGATTGATTCCTGCATCGTTAAAGAAATCATATAAGGGTCCCGTTCTGCTGATGAACATTTCATTTTCTCCCTCGCTTTCCTGGTTGTGCATGCTCAGCGGAGAATTGTTTTCATAAGCGAAGTTATCCAGCAGCTCAAACAGCTTTTCTGAAACTGTATACGGCGCATGCGGAACGAGTGAAGCCGTATGTCCATCAGGCTGCGTAAGCTTCAGCTCATCAAGAAGCGCAATCCCTTTTTTAAAAACTTCTTCAGCGCTTTCATCACCCAGATCAAACAGCTCGATGAAAGTATGATAATGGAGCCTGTTTTTTGATTTCTGATTAAATGAATGATTTGCGTTTGCTATATCTCCGACTGCCACAATGCCGTTGGCGATCATTTCATCTTCTGCCGCTTCCATCGCTGCCATAACTTCTTCGGTTGAAAATTTATTTCTCGTGGTCAAAATCCCTTTAATAAATCCGCTCATTCCGGCATTTTCAGGTATCTGACCTTTCAGATGCGAAAGCTCCAGGTGGCAGTGGCTGTTGATGAATCCCGGGCAGATAAATCCTTTCAGCTTCCTGATGTTTCCGGGTTCAGAAACATGTGATCCTGCTGCCGGATCTATTACTTCCAGCACGGTTCCATCATCCTCCACCCTGATGATGCCATTTTTTACCGGTGCTGAAGTGATGGGGAATATATAATCGGACTGGATGAGGTGCATGATGCAAGATTAATCATAATTAGTTCAATGGTCAAAGGTCAAGGTTCAAAGTTTTATGTAATGGGTATTATTAGAAAACAGGCGTTTTTGCTTTGTGCGGACTGCAGTCCCGTCATCCGGTCGCGGGAGCTCCCTCCTGCCGGGTTTAGCTTAGTAACGCCGGCATTTCATAGCGCGCAATTGTCTGAACTGTGATTCATATGATTTATTTGATTTTTATGATTGTAAAAACACGCTGGGCCACAAAGTACCTGAATGCAAAACCCTATAACACATAACTCATAAAACATAAACTATTCCCTATCTTTGCGCCGTGGAAACACCCCTAAATCCCCTGAAGGGGACTTTTTTCGTGTAATGAATAATGCAGTTTTTTAAAATATGTTTTTGGGTAAGCATGCTGATGCTTCCTGCTATCCGGCAGTTTGAGTCATTACCATTTTAAACCCTATCTTTGCGCCGTGGAAACACCCCTAAATCCCCTGAAGGGGACTTTTTCGTGTAATGAATAATGCCGTTTTTTAAAATATGTTTTTGGGTAAGCATGCTGATGCTTCCTGCTATCAGGCAGTTTGAGTCATTACCATTTTAAACTATCTTTGCGCTTGTGGAAACAACTGTAAAACAGGATATACGTAAGCTCAGCCTGCAGGAGCTGGAGACGTTTTTTGAAGCAAACGGCGAAAAGAAATTCAGGGCGAAACAGGTTTATGAATGGCTCTGGAAAAAATCAGCCGTAAGCCTGGAGGAGATGAGCAACCTGTCGAAGCAGGTCAGGGAAATGCTCGGTCGGCATTTTGTGATCCAGCCCATTGTGATTGACCATTACCAGACCAGCAACGACCGCACCATTAAAAATGCCTTCCGTTTGCATGATGGCCATCTGATTGAAGGCGTGCTTATACCGACTGAAAGCCGTATGACTGCCTGTGTTTCATCGCAGGTTGGCTGCAGCCTTACCTGTAAGTTTTGCGCTACCGGAAAGCTTGAAAGGATCAGGAACCTGGATGCCGCTGAGATTTACGACCAGGTGGTGATGATCAACAGGGAGGCTGAAAAGGAATACAAAATTCCATTGTCGAATATCGTATACATGGGAATGGGCGAACCCCTGCTGAATTATGCCAATGTGTTACAGTCCATTGAACACATCACTTCTCCCGAAGGGCTGAACATGTCGCCGCAACGGATCACTGTTTCAACGGCGGGAATTTCGAAAATGATCAGGAAGCTTGGTGATGATGCAGTGAAGTTCAACCTCGCCCTTTCGCTGCATGCAGCCAATGATCAGAAGCGTGATCAGATCATGCCCATCAATGAGCACAACAATTTGGAAGTGCTTAAAGAGGCGCTGCGTTATTTTTATGATAAGACAGGCACGAGAATCACTTATGAATACATTGTTTTTAATAATTTCAATGATACGCTGGAGGATGCGGCCGAGCTGGCTGCCTTTTGCAAACACACACCGTGTAAAATCAACCTGATCGAATACAATCCCATTGAAGGGGGTGAATTCAAAAATGCCAAAGCGGATAAGATCACAGCATTTAAAAATTACCTGGAGAGCAGGGGACAGATCGTTAACGTCAGGCGCAGCCGGGGTAAAGACATAGATGCAGCATGCGGACAACTGGCCAACAAGTCGGGAAAAAATACGGTGCAGGTTCAGAAGTCCTGAGGAAAGTTGGAAATTTGTATTGAAAAGGATATTTTTTGCCTGAAGACAGCTGAGAAAATTGACCTGATTTCCAATTGATCTAATTGATCTAAAGAATTGACCTAATACCCTAATTTCTAATTAACCTGGTTGATCCTGGGAGCTAATGAGATTAAATATTCAGGAATCGTGACTTGATTAGAGCAATCAGAAATTAGATCAATTAGAAATTTTTACAGGTTTGACGCTTTAAATTTCCGCCCACCCACACCCCTCTACTGGTTCAGGTGTAAATATAACTTCCGTCCAATCCCCTAAAGGGGACCCACGCACCTTCGATTAAAACAAAAAGCGGTTTCTCTTACTTAATTTATTTGTAGGTTTGACGCTTTAAATTTCCGTGTTTTAATAAACCTGATATGTCACTTTCACTGGATGAAATAAAACGTCCCATTAGCCGGGAGATGGTTTTGTTTGAGCAGAAGTTTGCCGCTGCCATGCAAAGCAATGCTCCGTTGCTTGACAAGATCATGCATTACATTGTGAAGCGCAAAGGCAAGCAGATGCGTCCCATGTTCGTTTTTTTTTCGGCTGGTATTTGCGGCGGTATTACCGAATCCACTTATCACGGCGCTTCGCTGATTGAGCTTTTGCACACAGCCACGCTGGTGCACGACGATGTAGTGGATGATTCCAACCTCCGGCGGGGGTTCTTTTCGGTGAATGCCTTATGGAAAAATAAAATTGCCGTGCTTGTGGGTGATTACCTGCTGTCGAGGGGATTGTTGCTTGCTGTAACCAATAAAGAATTCAGGCTGCTGGAGATTGTAACGGGAGCCGTACGTGAAATAAGCGAAGGCGAGCTGCTGCAGATGGAAAAAGCAAGGAAGCTTGACATCAGGGAAGAAATCTATTTCGACATCATCCGGCAGAAAACAGCTTCCCTCATTGCAGCCTGCTGTGCATCAGGTGCAGCCTCCACTACAGGCAATGAAGACACCATTCAGCAAATGCATATTTTCGGCGAGCACATCGGAATTGCTTTCCAGATCAAGGATGATTTATTTGATTTTGAAAGTTCGGCCAAAACGGGCAAGCCCTCCGGCATCGACATTAAAGAAACAAAAATGACGCTGCCGCTGATCTATGCGCTTGGCAGAACGGACCATACAGAAAGGAAGAAAATAATCAACATCATTAAAAACCATTCCAACGATCAGAAGAAGATCGCCGAGGTTTTTGATTTTATTCTGAAAAGCGGCGGTATTGCTTATGCACAGGGCAAAATGATGGAATACAGGGAAAAAGCTTTTACCGTTCTGAACGGATTTCCCGAATCGGATTACAAGGATTCACTGATCAGGCTGGTGCGATATACGACGGAACGCGAGAAATAAGCAGGAGGATCATCTCCGGAAAGGTTGTCGAAAAGTCTCCATCAAACGACGTTGATCGACTTTGTTCAGTGAAAATATCGTCCCTACGGGACTCTGAATTGTTTCAATTTTTTTTCTACCATAATGTCGTCCCTACGGGACTTAAATGAATATTTTTCCGATGATATGTCTGACGGTATTTGTGAAAGCCCCAGAGCGTGACGTTTTGAAAATCATGCAGTAGAAAAAAATTTACTGAAAGAACTCAGGTAAAAGCCCCAGCGGGGCGACATTTTGGTAGCAAATAAATGCCAGAACCAATAAACCCTGTAGGGGTGACATTTTAAAGAACATGTAGTTGAAAAAAAATTACCCGGAAGAACTCCCGTATCGGCGTTGATGATATGGATAATCAAAAATGCCGTTCCTACGGGAATTAAATGGATATTTTGTCCCATGAAATGTCTGAAGGGATTTGTGAAAGCCCCGGAGGGGCGACATTTTGGTAGCATACAGACCCTAAAACCAATAAACCCCGTAGGGGGTGACATTTTAAGAAACATATAGTTGAAAAAAATCACCTGGCAGAATTCCGGCAACTGCATGTTATGATTTATATGCAGCTATTCAAAGATCAGTTTCGTGATGTACTGCTTTTTGTTATCCGTTATCCTGACAATGAATAATCCTGTTGCAGCATCATCGAGCTCCACATGCAGGAACTGATTAAAATTTTCAGATTCAAAGATCCTTTTACCGTAGCTGTCATAAATTTCCACTGAAGCATCCTGCATTCCGTCCAGCTCAATTTTAAATTTTCCATCTGACGGATTGGGATAAACGTTAAGTTTTTCGTCAAATAAATTTCCAATCGATGTTGCGCTTTGACAGGATGAAAATTTTACCAGGTACGCATCCGAAGTGCCGCCGCCAAAAAAATTCTGGAACCCGCCTGTTGCAATTCCCGATGCATTGGCTGTGCCTCCCGAAACATAAGGATTTCCAGCATTGTCAATATCAAGTCCTTCGCTGCTGTCGTAATCAGGACCGCCGTAATAAGTTGCGCAGAGCAGGTTGCCTTCGGGATTGAACTTGGCCAGGAAAGCATCCTTGCTACCGGCGTAGTTGTTTTGAAATCCGCCTGATGCAATGCCTGTAACACTGGTAACATGCCCTGCCAGGTAAACATCGCCCACTCCATCCGCAGCCACGTTATACCCTTTATCTTCGTCAGCACCGCCATAATAAGTAGCCCATTCGCGTGCACCTGATGTTGCATTAAACTTAACGAGGAAAGCATCCGTTGTCCCCCCGAAAGTATTCTGAAACCCTCCAGATGCAATTCCGGAAGTGCTGGTGGTAAGTCCGGAGAGGTAAACACTGCCGGCATGAACTTCAACATCAATATCGCCTGCAAACGGCATCATCTCATCCCCTTGTCCGCCGTAATAAGTGGCCCAGATACGCGACCCTGCCGAATCAAATTTAGCCAGGAATGCATCGTATGCCCCGCCTCCATATCCGTTCTGAAACCCGCCGGAGGCAATACCTGAGGGGCTATCCGTTGAACCTGCCAGGTAAACATTGCCTGATGCATCGGTTGCCATGCTGAAGCCTTCATCACTTCCCGTTCCGCCGTAATACGTTGACCAGATCCGGTTGCCCGCTGAATCAAATTTCACAAGAAAGGCATCGGTCATACCACCGATGCTGTTCTGAAACCCGCCCGAAGCGATGCCGGTTGCATTCTGGGTGAGGCCGGTGAGGAATACATTTCCAAACGGATCGCATGCAACATTATAACCGTAATCAATGCCTGCACCTCCATAATAAGTGGCCCAGAGGCGGGAGCCTGTTGAATCAAATTTAACAAGGTATGCATCCATCGCTCCTCCGGCTGTGTTCTGAAATCCGTTTGCCGTTGCAATTCCAGTTGTGCTGTTTGTCAGTCCGGCGAGATAAACATTTCCCCAGCCGTCGGCAGCCAGGCCGATCTTACCGCCAAAAAAAGTCATCTCATCACCGTTTCCGCCATAGTACGTCGACCACAACCGCGTACCTGCAGCATTAACCTTTACGATATACGCATCAACGATGCCGCCTCCGAAAGCGGTTTGAAATCCTCCAAAAGCAATTCCCTGCGTGCTCATGGTGATGCCCGCCAGGTATGTATTTCCGTATCCATCGGATGCCACCGAAACGCCGCTTTCACCGGCCATTCCGCCGCAGTAGGTAGCCCACAGGCGTGAATCCTGTGCAGGAGAAGCTGCCGGGTTAATGATAAATAACGCCGGCAGGAGGAGGAGGTTAATTTTTTTCATGACCTGAAATTTTTTATCGTATACCCAGGCCGTACTTTTGCTTTACCTGGTGATCACCAGCTTTTTGTTCAGCGTCCTGTTTCCCGATTTAATGGTCAGGAAATAAATGCCTGCGCTGTTATTGGTAAGATCAAGCATCGTTAACTGCTGACTGATCGTTGTATGTAGGATGAGTTGTCCGGTCAGGCTGGTGATGCTCAGCTCAGCATCTTTGGTTAATCCTTTATTGGTGATGAAGAATATACCCTGGGAAGGATTTGGCTGGAGGGTAAACTGCTGATCAAAATGATCATCCATGATTCCCTGGGCAAAGGCTGAATCAATTACAATCGAGTCGCCACTCAGGTTAAGCAGAATTTCCTGTTCGTTATTTAATATGGCTTTAACACCTGAAACGGTGAAGCTAAGGACAGCAGAATTGGTTGAAATTCCTTTACCGGCGATGTTGTCTGTTGTAACAACCGTAGCACGCGCCACTGCTCCGTTGCCTGAAACATTGACATGATCTGTTCTTACCATTGCAATGTCAATGGCACCTTCAATCAGCCGGTTCTTTGATAAGGTGAGCAGGTTGGATCCCTGCGTACCCATCCAGCAATTTGAAAAATCAACGGCTGCGTAGGAAGGATCAACCAGTGAAGGATCGGTATTGATGGTAAATGCCATTCCGAAAATGCTGTCAACAGGTATACTTCCGCTTCCTAAAAACGCTTCAATAATCAGCGTATCACTTAAACCTGTTGTATCAACGCTCACCACCAGTGTCAGGTCGGGCTGACCGGGAAGCTGCTGCGTATAGGGTTTAAATGGATGCGTAAGTCCGTAGTTCTGAATAATTGCAGTTGTATCAGCATCATCAATTACACCATCGCCATTGCAGTCTGCATTTTTATAGTTGGCGCCACTGATAAATGAATTTCCCCATTGCGGACAGGGCTGCGCTACCCAGTTCAGGGTTGCTGAAGGGCGCAGGGGGCCGGTGCTGCCATAAGCCAAACCGATATTGAGCAAATCGTTATTATTAACTGTAAGGTCGTAGTTGGCATCACCGGGCCATACACCATGGCAACTGTCATCCACCACCACTGTGGAAGTTGCCCAGCAATTGAATGCATCCTGGACGGAAACCGTATAGATTCCCACACTCAGGTTGGTGATTGTTTGCACTGTCTGTAAAGAGCTCCATAAAAAAGCATATGGCGGTGAACCGCCGATGACATTTGCAGAGGCAAGTCCATTATTCTGGCCGCATCCTGCAGGAACAGCGGTAGCGATGACATCGAAAGACGGTGTTTGCAGATTCCCCTGCACAAGAACACTGCAGGAATTGGCATCCATTACAATACAGTAATAATAACCGGTGCACATGTTGGTAACATTTTGTGTGGTTTCCGCATTGCTCCATGCATACGTATAGGGGGGTGCGCCACTGCTTACACTAAGCATGATAGTACCGTCGCAGGCGCTACATGAAGTTGGATTCTGAGAAACGGTTTGCTGGACATTCAAAGGCGAAACTACCCCAACAGTCACACTGCCTGTATTAAAACAGCCATTGGAGTCAGTCACTGAAAACGTATATGACCCTCCCGCTACACCGGATATATTATTGGTGTTGTTTCCCGGAAAAAGTCCCCAGGTATAAGAATAAGGTGGAACTCCTCCTGTTACATTTACAACTGCGGTGCCGATTGGCATTGCACAATTGGCTGGCGTGGATGATGTAGTGATAACAATCTGCGGGGGTTCGGTCAGGTTATAAGAGCCCGATGCAATCTGAAAAACTGCATCATTAACAGTCACAGAATAGGTTCCGGCGAGTAGCCCTGAATTATTGGCCGTAGTAACACCATTACTCCAAAAATAACTGTATGGAGGAACTCCGCCACTTACCACTACTGCCACACTTCCACTGTCACCATGACAAAAGATGTTAGCTGAATTGAACGAAACAGATAATGAATCAGCAGCAACTGCGAAATCGTCTATGGAAACACCATCACCAAAGGGATTGATTCCGTCATAGGCAAACCGGAACTTTACCGGCTGTGATGCCCCTGCCAGGGCAGGAATCTTTATCCATGAACTTGCCCATGATGACATATTAGTCCAGGCTGGCAACGAAGATGCTGCCACGGAGGCTGTATTATACCAGTTAAACGCATCCGGATCATTAAAGCTACCTAAAACATTCCAGGTTATCCCCTGATCAATCGTATAATCAATCCTCATTCCGTCAGCACTGGTTTGTACATCAAGCATTCTGTTTTGCCAAAATGCAAGTTGTGGTTGATTGGCCTGGCTGAAATCAAAATAAGGTGTTTCGAGGTAGTCTGTTCCCGGCATATATGCACTGTCAAGATCAAGATCATAGGCTGAAGATCCGGAGTGGGCCGTACTGGTATTTCCAAAAGCAGGTGTACCCCACTCCCACTGTGTCGGATTTCCACCAGGTGTATTAACCACCCAACCTGCCGGAGGTGTTCCTTCAAAATTCGTCTGATAAGGCAAAACAGCAACCGGAAGTGCATTAACAGTAACACAGGTTGAATCATTTGTATTATCAACATCTCCCACCAGGCTGGTATAAACACATAAAGTATTGAGTCCTGTCTGCATGGAGAATGGAGGAGAAATCAAAGTCTGAACTGAATCACCGGGAATCAGCGTTCCAATCCAGCTTCCGGTCATGGTCACACCGCCGTTAACGCTGTAGTTGATGGGAACGGAAGTCAATGTAGTGGATCCGTAATTGCGCAAAGTAACCGTCATGATATATGCTGTAATGGAACTGAGGTTACCGCTCACATCCGGGGATACGATCCTGTAGATGCCCGCATCCTGAGAAAAACCAACCATGGCATAGAAGGACATCAGCAAAGCTGCTGCAATGGTTTTGCGTTTGGTGGAAAGTGTTTTCATCTGAAAGTTGTTATAAAGTTAGCAATACTTAGGTTACCTGTTTAATTTTTTCTGTTTTCGGCCGGTGGTTGCATCCGGATACTTTTTCACGTTACAAAAATATTATGGCAGGGGCCTGAATACAACCACAGTTTTATCGATTTGTCGATATTTTTTATGCAGGTTAAACCAGGCTAAAATGATCATAATCATTGATTTTACGGGTGTTTAATGTTGCAAATCCTAAAATTTTTTATATTTTTGTCGATATTTTTTTTACTTGACCAGCGAAAACAAACTCTTAAGCATCCTGCGAACCTTTCGAAGGAAAGACCTGCGGCTTTTCGGCAAGTTCATCAGCTCGCCTTATTTTAACAGGCACGCACAGGTACTGGAATTTTATCGGTATGTGGTGCGGTTTCATCCCGATTTCAGCGAATCATCACTGACCAAAGAAAAGCTTTTCGAAAAATTCTTTAAGAACAAAAAATATGACGACAAAAAGATCCGGTACCTGTTTACCGATCTTACCCGGTTGCTTGAAAAGTACCTGGTGAATGAGCAACTCCGGGTAAACAGGCAGGCTTTTCATCATCACCTCCTCGAAGCGCACCGGAACCGCGACAACCTGTCGGAATTCCGCCGCCTGTATCATGAACGCATCAAATCCACAGGAAAAAACATAAAGAATGCCTCCACGCATTATTATTTATTTGCCGACAGCGAGCTTTACCTGAATTACATCAGGCCCATGCAAAGCCGCAAGGAAGAAAGCAACATTGTACAGGTGATGCAGGAGCTTGATCTGTTTTATGCGAATAAAAAGCTGGAGCTGTCGTGTGAAACGGAAAATACAAAAGCGCTGCTCGACAAAAACTATCAGCCTTTTCTGCTTGATGAGCTGATGAATGGACTGCATAACCATCCCTGGGCAAAGCATGCCTACCTGGCTGCGTACATGGATGTATTGCGCATCCTGAAAAATCCGGATGATGAAAATTCATTCGATGTGCTGATGAAAAGGCTAAAGACGGATGAAGCTGATTTTGAAAAGCATCATTTGCGTGAGCTTTACCAGTACCTGCTGAACTTCTGCATTAAGAAGATCAATACGGGCCGCAATGACTATCTGCAGAACATCTTCCAAATTTACAAAGTCATTTTAGGTAATGGCGTGCTGCTTACAACGGGACTGTTATCGCAATGGGATTATAAAAACATTGTAACGGTCAGTCTCAGGCTGAAAAATTATTCGTGGGCAAAAACCTTCATCCAGGAAAATAAAAAGCACCTGGCTGAGCAGGAACGCGACAATGCCTTCAACTACAACATGGCCAACCTGCATTTCCAGAAGAAAGAATATACAGCTGCCTTAAAGCTGCTGCAGAGTGTTGAGTTCACCGATCCTGTTTATCAGCTGGATTCACGCGCCATGCTGCTGAAAATTTATTTTGAGCAGGATGATCCTGATGCCCTCTATTATCATTTCAAGGCATTCCAGACATTCATTGCAAGAAACAAGCTGGTGTCGGGTTTTCATAAAACGCTTTACGGGAATCTGATCCGGTTTACGAAAAAGCTTGCACAGGCGCAGGGTGACAACAAAGCGCTGGTTGCACTGCAAAAACAGCTTGACAGCGAAACACAGGTTGCCGATCTGTTGTGGCTGAAGAGTCAGCTGGGTGCCGGTTAATTCAGTCCGTATTTATCCACCAGATAAATGAGCGAGATCATGGCAGCAGCACCGAGCTCCAGCGAACGGCGGTTGACCCTGGAGAAAACATCGTGTGCGCTGTGATGATATTCAAAATATCGCTGTGAATCGGGGCTCAGGCCCATCAATACAATGTTGTTGTCTTTATTATCATCCCGCAGGTGACCGATGTCGGCTCCGTCGCCTGTACCATCCCACTGGTATAAGCCATAAGGATAGAACATTTTTTTCCAGCTCCTGATCTTGTCCGTTTTTGCTTTCGGTCCGTTCATCCCAAAACCAAGGGGTGTATCACCACCGGCATCAGATTCAATGGCAAGGATGTGCTTTTCCTTTTTGAAGAGCACCTGCTCCGCATATTTTTTTCCTCCGCGGCTGCCATTCTCCTCATTCATAAAAGCAACCACACGGATGGTCCTTTTTGGTTTGATGCCCAGCGCCTTAAAAACATACAGCAGCTCCATGCTCTGCACGATGCCGGCTCCGTCGTCGTGTGCGCCATCGCCTGTGTCCCATGAATCAAGATGTGCGCCAATGACGATGTATTCACCGGGAAATTCACTGCCTTTGATCTCCCCGATCACGTTATACGATTTTTCTTCCGGCAGCATCTGGCATTGCATGTTAAGCGTAAACATCAAATCAGGATCCTTGCTCAGCATGTCGCTTAGCAGGTCAGCGCCATTGGTGCTGATGGCGCAGGCGGGAATTTTTTTAATGGTGTCATTATAGCCCATCGATCCCGTATGCGGAAAGTCATCCCTGACCTGTGTCATGGAACGGACGATCACCCCTGTTGCGCCGTAAGGTGCAGCCTGCATGGCCCCGGCCCAGCGCTGGTCAACGGCTCCGCCATAGGCTTCGAATGCATTAATTGGCACCTGGTCCATCGGACGGTTATAAAAAATGATCTTTCCTTCAATCTTCTCTTTGCCGATTTTTTCCAGCTCTTCAAAATGCTGCACTTCAATCACTTTGCCGGTTATGCCGTTAGTGCCCGTACTGATGCTTCCACCAAGTGCACATACGGGTACTGATATGGGTGTTGCGCTCAGCTTCGTGGTAAACCCCGCTTTTTCCTTCGGGCCGCGCACCCAGTGCGGAACCATGCATTCCTGCATGATCACCGTATCGGGCTTCATGGTTAGCATGGTTCGCTGTGTCCATTCAACTGCTTTGGCCGCCTCCGGAGATCCGCTCAACCTTCCGCCGATCTGGTTGCTGAGGTAGTTCAGCCATTGATATGCCTTCCCGTTTTGCAGGCATTCGGTGAATATGCGACGGATCATTACGGAATCAATGTCCTGGCCCAACGTCATCGACGGGATTGCCAGGCAGCAAAGGAAAAATGTTGTCTTGATTTTCATATAGTATGAGGGTTGCATTGGTTTTTCATAACAGCAGCATATCATTTCACCGGTCGAGCATCCATTCCGTTTCAAGATCCCAGTTCGCCCGCACATTGATCACATCCTTATAATAATAAACCCGTTCAGGCTGAAGATGCTGCAGGTAATTACCGGTATCCCATCTTTTATTGTTGTTTCCGTCGTAAATAATTTTAAGCCTGTATTTTCCGGGATGAAGAAACTCAAAAGCTGCTTTGCTTGCAGGTTTCATATAGGTCCTCCTGATCTCCGTATCGGTTTCATCTACCAGCAAAACCACATACTCAAAACCGAGGTCAGGTGCGTTCAGCTTCAGGCTGATGCTTCCGTATTCATTTTCCTCATGCAGCTTAAAGCTGATCCGCACACTGTCGTTTACCAAACCGTTGTATGCTGTAAAAGTTCCCGGCGGAATCAGGATATCATACCTGCTTTCCTGTTTGAAAGGAATATTCACCTTCAGTGACATTTTCATGTCATTGGTAAAAAGGAATTCAGGATCAGGTACAATGACTGAGTCTTTCATCACCGTTATCAACCTGAGGTTGTATTCCTCAACCGGGTAGGCCATGTTTATGACCAATGGCGTTCCAAGCTCGAGCAGTCCGCCACCGGCATTATTGGTAACACCAAGCTTTCTGACTCCCGGAGTTTTTGACAAGTTCTTTTTCTGCTCCACGCTGATCTTCACCTTTACCTTTCCCGTATCAATAACAGTTTCACCGGCATAGAAAACCACTTTCAGGGAATCTGATATGGAATCTTTAATCCAGAAAATACAGGTATCCCGGAGGTCATTCATTTCTTTGACTATCCACGGCTGTTGTTCATTGGCATTTAAGGGCCTCACCTGGAGATCCGGAACGGGGCGAGAAAATGCGGCCACGACCTTGCCTTCGTATACCTGTGAAATTTTTTTCAAAAGGAGCCGGGGCTGTTCCCTGAACATCCTAAGCTCCGTTCCATTGCTGTCGGGAACTTCAATCGTATTGATCAGGAAAGCAATATCTTCATCCGTACGGTTAAAGAGATAATTGTTATCTCCGTCGTGCAATGCAAAAATTTTATAGCTGCCCGGGCTGATATTGGTCACCGTGAAATTTCCCGATGAATCCGTTTTGGAAAAATATGCCGGCAGGGAAAGATAAGGGGTTGAATCATTTTTCATGCTGTCGGGATAAAGCATGACAAGGATATCCTTTTCTGTTTTCAGGTTGTCGGCATGAAATGCTTTGCCGCTGATCATGAGTGAATCCAAAACAGAACCAGTGGAGAAAACGTACTGAAAGTTCTTTGCTGCATTACTTTCATGCACATCCACAATGGCTTCGCCGAAATTCATCGTATAGGTGGTGTTTTCACGCAGGTTGTCGGGCAGCTTCACCACCACACTTCTCCTGCGCACGCTCACTTCCGGCGGAGGGTCCATGATGGGCGATACCACCAGGTGCTTGGGTGCATCTTTTAAATCAACAAATTCGTCGAAATGAATAATGATCTGCCTTGCATTAAAATGGACGCTGTAATTGGGGGGAGTGCCTCCGATGTACTGCGGCGCTGCAACGTCCTTTGCGCCACCAGTCGGACTAACCCTGTTTGCACAGGAACAGACTGCCATGAGCATCACTATCAAAAGCAGGTTGCTCCATCCGCTCATTCCGGAAAAAAATAATTGCTGATAAAACTTCTTGGCTGTATGCATCCGGGTCATTCAGTATCAGGAAATTTTTTCAATCAGCCGGGCAACCTGTTCAAGGTATTGCTGATCAGTCTGATCAAAATCATTGGGCTTATTGCTGTCAATATCGAGCACGCCCCATACATCACCGGATTTAAAAACAGGGACAACGATTTCGGACCTGGATTCACTGCTGCAGGCGATGTGTCCGGGAAATGCATCGACATCGGGAACAATGATGGTTTTTTTTTCTTTCCACGAAGTACCGCATACGCCTTTGTCGAAGCCAATGCGCGTGCATGCAACAGGTCCCTGGAAAGGACCGAGCACCAGCTCCCTGTCTTTGACAAAATAAACACCAACCCACCAGAAACCGAATGCCTGCCTGATTGCCGCAGTGATGTTGGCCAGGTTGGCAATCAGGTCGGACTCTCCGTGCACAAGGGCCTCCAGCTGTGGAAGCAGCGATTTGTACTGTTCGTCCCTTCCAATGCCTGAATGCGCCGTTATAGTGATCTCAGCCATAGCGACAAAAATAATCAATAAAATGATTTTAATGGTAATGAGGAAAGAGGCAGGCCGAACCTGCAGCATTCTTACCTATCGTGCAGCATAGGCAAGCGCGCCAATGCTGACCTTTGCGCCTGGAATTTTTAGCAGCTCATCCGCACACGATGCAAGCGTGGAGCCTGTGGTAATCACATCATCCACCAAAAGAAAAAACTTTGCAGTGCTGGCATTTGCCTTATTCAGCTCAAAAACACTGTCCATGTTCTCAAACCGGTGAAACCGTTTTTTCTTCGTCTGTGTTTCTGTTTTCCGGCTTCTTACGAGCAGGTTGGTCTCGGCATGGATTCCCAATGCAGCTGCAATGCCTTTAGCAATGTAGTCGCTTTGGTTGTATCCCCGTTTCATTATCCGGGATTGATGGAGCGGCACGGGCACCACAGCCTGAATCTGATGATACAGAGGAATGCGGGCCAGCTCACTGCCGTAAAGGTTTCCTATTTTTTCACCCACCTCCGTGCCCCCTTTGTATTTAAGACGGTGAACGAGGTGCTGCACCCTGTTGCCTTTGTAAAAATGGTAATATGCTGATGCGGATTCGAGCTTCACCTTGCCCCAGAAATTCCTGGCCACCGGGTTGTCGTGCCTGTACCAGAAACCGGTCCGGGGCAGGTGATACATACAGAAAGTGCATATCACGTCCTCACCTTTAAACAAAGCATTGCCGCATGCATTGCATACGCGCGGGAAAATCATGGATAAGAAGTCGTTGATCATGTTAAAAAAGTTTAAGAATGAATAAAAAGTGTGGTGCTGCTCCTGCCGGTTTTCGTAAGGGAATCACAGGTGATGTCCTTGGGAAAACGCGGACTTACGTTCAGCTGATTTTAAAAGAAGTCATGGAGATGGATCCCATCACCGTGGTATCATTGAAGAAAGATACCTGCTCATTTTTTTCCTGCAGCGAAAGCGGATACAGCATGGGCAGGTAGTGATCAGGCGAGGGAACAGCAAGCTGCAATTCCTTGCCAAGCGATTCATACCTGAACAGCTCCTTGTGATTTCCTGCAGCGATCAGCTCCTTTAATGTATCATTGGCATCAAGCGCCCAGTCATAGGCAAATGCCTTATCTGTTCCCTTGTCCCAGGCAACCATGCCAAGGTTGTGAACCATGTTGCCGCTGCCAATAATCAGCACTCCTTTCCTGCGCAGAGCAGCAAGCTCCTTTGCAAGCTCATAGTGGGCCTGGGGTGGTTTGTTGTAATCAAGGCTCATCTGGATCACCGGGATATCTGCATCAGGAAACATCTGCAACAGGACGCTCCAGCATCCGTGGTCAAGCCCCCACCGCTGATCGAGGCCAACTGGTGTGCTGGTAACGGTATTCTTTGTTTCCTCAGCCAGCTGCGGACTGCCTGGTGCAGGATACTGCACATCAAAAAGCGCCTGGGGAAAACCTCCAAAATCATGAATGGTAGGAGGCTTGGGCATGGCTGTCACAAAGGTGCCGCTGGTTTCCCAATGAGCCGAAATGCACAGGATGGCATTGGGCCGGGGAAGTTCAGTTGCCATGGTGCGCCAGCCTTTGACAAAATCGTTATCCACAATTGCATTCATGGGATTGCCATGTCCGACAAAAAGCACAGGCATTGTGTCTGTGTTTTCAAATAAACCTGCTAACTGACCTGTTATTTCCGATTTCATGGCTGTAGCTGCTACAGGCAGGATGGTTAATTTTTTTAAGAAATCCTTACGGTTCATAGCCGCAATTCAATTTCATGTTGTTTCAAAGATACATATAAATCCATGCTTTCCGACGGTCTGCTTGTAATAAAGTGTGTTGCCGGTAAGATTTCTCCAATGAGCAACTGAAAAATATATTGATAATTTTTATAAGAAAATTGCAATTGAATAATTAAATAATTTAATTTAGCCCGGTATAACCATACACCATTAATTCTAAATCAAAAAAAATGGCAACTAAAAAGAAAACTGCGAAAAAAGCAACAAAGAAAGCGGCAAAGGCTCCCGCCAGGAAACCTGCAAAGAAAGCCGCCAAAAAGAAATCTGCCCGTAAGCCAAATGCTGCATTTATGAGGCCTCTTACCCCAAGCGCTGATCTGGCAGCTGTGGTAGGCAGCAAGGCATTACCGCGTACCGATGCAGTGAAAAAGATGTGGGTTTACATCAAAGCCAACAAGCTTCAGGATTCAAAAAACAAACGCATGATCAATGCAGATGGCAAGCTGAAGTCGGTTTTCGGAGGCAAATCGCAGGTGTCTATGTTCGACATGGCGAAACACCTTTCCAAGCACTTGAAGTAAAAAACGTTAACCTAAAAAAAAAAGGGCATCACTACGATGCCCTTTTTTTTTGTTTTGACCTGATTTGGAACCGCCATTCAGCGATAAAAATTTCCTGTAGGGCTGCCGTTACGCTTTCATGCCGCTCACCACAATGGCATTCGACTCCAGCGCGATGCTCCCATTGATGCGCTTTTGGTTCACTTTAGCAAGGATCTCTTCCCTGATCAGCCGCTTCAGCGATTCATCGGCTTTATGAAAAGCAACCGGTGAAGCCACTTCGGTAATGAAGCTCCAGTACTTTTCTTCATTGTCAAATATCAGGCTGGAGCAAATTTCACTGTAACTGATCTCTTTTAACCCGGCCTGCTCCAGCATATCAGTCATGCAACCCGCTTCAGCACAGCGAAACAATCCGGGTGCACCGGGAGGCGGCCATTGCAGCTCCAGCCGCTGAATCATCGTTTCCATCGAAGTGGTGATCCATGAATTTTTCGTGGCCACATTCCATACAGCTGCTGACAGCCTGCCTTGTGGCTTTAATACTCGTACCATTTCGTTGAGTGCTGCCTGCATGTCGGGAAAAAACATAAATCCCAACCGGCAGCTTACTGCATCAAAGGTGTTGTTATCGAACGGCAGCGCTGATACATCGGTGCAAACGGTTTCAAAGTTTTTGATTCCCAGCCTGAGGGCATTCTCAGTGGCCACAGCAAGCATTTCTTCCGAAAGGTCTGTTCCGGTTACCTTACCTCCTTTCAGCATGGCTGCTATGGTAAGACCGGGCTCACCGGTTCCTGTTGCCACATCAAGCACCTGATCGTTGTCACGCAGCTGCAACATGCGGATCATTTCTTCACCCATGGGCCGGAAAAAATTCATGGTCAGCGCATCCCACTTTTTCCATCCTGAAGAAGACTTGTTCCATGCATCACGCTGCACCTGTTTTATTTTTTCCAGCTGTGGCTCCATCATTCGCTATTGGTATGCTTGAGTGCTTACTTTAAAAAATTACTCATACCGGTCAGGGGGTACCTCAATAGCAAGCACATCTTCACCATTTTTGTCGTTGTACTTATATACGATGGTGATTTTGCTATCCCTGAACAACTTCATATCCGGGCTCAGCCTTACATGCTCCACAATGCCGGGTTCCATGTATTTTCTTACCGTATCGGGATTCAGCGCTGAAGCATCCATTTGCACGAGCGTGTAGCTGAACTGAAAACTGTTGTCAGCCATCACGCTGGCGCTGTCGAGCCGCGTATATTCGTCAATCATGATCGGGCAGCTTTTGTTAATCTCTGCAGCTTTCAGCTCCATGAATTTATTCATCATGGGAAACTTCAAAACCAGCTGTGTTACGGCGTATCCTGCAAGGCAGAACAACACAATGCCAACCGCAATTACTATCGACCTGAATTTTTTGTCGTCAGCTTCTCTTTTGGCCCGACTGGCCGGGTCAGCCTGCGGCTTTGGTTTAACTTCAGGCAGCTGGTGACCGCAACGGGAGCAATACTTCGCATTGGCCATGTTGGCAGCTCCGCACTCAGGGCAATTGATTTTATCCATAGTTAATTTCAGGAATGAGATGTATCACTTATACAGTGATCTATTTAGTTTAACATTCCCTTTATAAACGGCAGGAATGAATTCACCATGCAGGCAAATTGAATAAATAAAAACGACAAAATCAAGAATGGGTTAAAATGCACCGGGTGTTCGCTGCAGTTATTTTTTCTCCGGCTCATAAGTAAGCAGCACAACACCGTTTTTAAAAATCTTCGACTCCTTCAGCTTCAGCTCCATGTTGCTGCTGATGTTCGCGAGGAATGGTGTTCCTCCGCTCAGCGCCACAGGATGAATCATGATCTGATAATAATCCACCAGGCCCTTTTCAGCAAACTGGCTGATGATGCTTCCGCTGCCCAGGATGGTCATATCCTTGTCCTGTGAATTTTTCAGCTTCTTCACTTCTTCAAAAATATCGTGGCTGATGATGGTTGTATTGGCCCAGTCAGCTTTTTTTAATGTCCGGGAAAAAACAATTTTCTTTGCTTTGTTCATCCCTTCGGCCACATCGGGCATTACCTGTTTTGCCTGTGCAGTGGGCCAGAAGCCGGCCATCATTTCGTAGGTCACCCTTCCGAACAGTAAGATATTACCCGATTGCATGCTTTTGGCTGCGAAGGCTGATTGCTCCTGATCATTTTTTTTGGCCCAGCTGATGTCATTGTTTTCACCTTTGAAAAAGCCGTTGAGAGAAATGAAATTGTATGCGGTGAGGAGTGCCATGGTAAAATTATTTTTATTCCAATATTAAACAATAAAATAAAATGCCAGCATGCTGTTGGGAAAAGTAATGAAAAAAGCAAGAACAAACCTGCTGAAATACCGGCTTCCAATGTTTTGACTTTTAACCCGGGTTTTCTGGTGCGAAAAGCACAGACGCATATAACCTAAACCCGATTACAAAGCGGGACTGCAGCTGCGATGAAATACAGGCGTTTGTTTTCTGCACACCCTTCATACAATCCGGATAAAATAATTTCACACAGATGCTCACAGAAAAATTCACAGATGAACACAGAAAAATCAGCTGGTTAAAATAATTCCTTGTAATTCTGTAATTCTTGTCTGTGCAAATCTGTATGAAATAAATGATTTCGCTTAGCGGCAAAACATTTTCTCTCACATGACTCAGGTTTTAAAAACAAAGCACCGGCCCTTTTTGAACCGGTGCTTTTTTATCAGGCAAATAATTTTATCTCTGTACCTTGTCAGATCAATAGGTTATCGTTCCAAGACAGGCAACGCTGAACGATGTTGTTGCAAAATCAACCGGTCCGCTTACTCTGAATGACCCTGTTGCTCCATTGAATTTTCCCGTTCCGCCTGTAATGGTCCAGGTTCCTGTGATGGTACCGGCAAAGCTCACTGCATTGATATAGTTTGCGGCGTCAATGGTGTCAATTCCCGTAATATAAATCAGGTCACCGCTGGCCGTACCTATTTGCCCGGCAAACCTGGTAGTAAGCAGCTTGGTGGTCAGGCTGAGGTTGCATGAGTCATCCTGCAGCCTGCTTAGCGAGGATTTTATTTTTCCTATATGCAAACCGTTACCATGGAGGAAGATGCCTGGATTTGCAAATCCGGGTATGTCGCCGGTGCATGACGTCAGCGGGATAGCAGAATTCGTATCCACTGAAGTGTTAAAACTGGCGTCAAACGTACGGGTTGTTTTTCCTTTGGCCGCCGTGGCATACGAATCTGATTCGTCATTTGCAGCGGTACCTGGATTCATTTCGCTGTTGTCCTTGCTGCATGCAGCCAGCATCAGGATAACTGGTAAAATAATTTTAAATTTTTTCATTGCAGGAGTTTTTAATTGTTAGTATTGTTTAATTTGATTTCTGGCTCAAAGTTGCTGACTTCATGTTACCTGTACAATCCACTTTTGTGGAGAATTAAATTTAGAAAACAACCGCCTGTGCTTCACAGTCGCACCTGTCCCGCTTTGTAATCCCTGCCTGACTGCGTCACGCAGGCAGGGGGTTTAGCCTGGTTGCTGTAGCGCTTCGTAGCCTGCACGTGCAGCTTGTTGTGCATGTTGCGGAATAATGCTGGTTATTTTTCAGTCAGAATCATCCGTTTGGTATCCACCGTTATTCCGTCTACCGACAGGGAATACGTATACACGCCCGGTGCCAGCGTACCTGCTTCAAGCGAAAGGTGTGTTTCTTTACAGGAGACGGGAACAGCCCTTACAATTTTTCCTGATGAAGCAGCAATGATGATCACCGCTGAATGACATGCTGCCGGAATGCGGAAAGGGATGATGGTAGCATTGTTGAACGGGTTGGGCAGGTTTTGTCCAAGTATGGCTTCGGTATTTTCAGCAGTTGCTGAAACGTTAACCGTACGCTCATCCGCTAATGGCTGACCAGGATTTGATTTAAGTTTTTCAATCTCTTTTTTCAATTCCTCATTTTGCTTTGAAAGCTCCTGCACGGCTTTTACCAGCGGAACGGTAAACTCAGCATAACGCAGGCCATACAGGGTTTCCTCATTCTGTGGCTTGTCGACTCCTGAAAAATCATAATTCAGCTCTTTAGCGGCTGCTTCCACTTCCTGAGCGATGAATCCCGAGTAAATAATTTTTTCCTTTATTGCAGCCGCCTCGCTGTTTTGTTTTTTTGCGGCCTCATTCAGGTTATCGTTTTCATGCAGGAAATTCTGCACCCCTGTAACGTCAAGCGTATAGGTAACCGGGTTCAGCTTGTTAATAAATTCAAGTCCGGGAACATTCTGCTTTACGTTCTTTTTATACCTGCCGTCGGATAAATTGGTGAAGTTGGCAAACCCGCCAATACTACCCATCGATGCGTTCCCGATGCGCACCTGGTTGGCGGCTGTAGCAAGCGAGAGATGTCCGAATGCATTGGCATTGGAAAGATTATTCGCCGTCAGGTTATCCGATTTATAACCAACGAAAGTGCAGAAGGAATTGCTCCTGGTTTTGTCGGCCTGGTAGCCCATCACAACAAGTCCGGTGCCGTTGGTATTATCCAGCCCGGCATCTTTACCGAAGATGCAATTCTCAGCACCCGTTGTTGTTGCTTCCCCTGCAGAGGTGCCGAAGAATGAATTGTCGTTGGTCGTATTTGAAATTCCTGCACCGGTTCCAAAGAATGCATTGTTGCTGCCTGATACATTGGAAGTTCCGGCTACTGCACCGAAAAAAGCATTAAACGTACCTGTTGTATTGACATCACCTGCGCCAAAACCGAAAAATGAATTGTTGCTTGACGTGGTATTGCTTTGTCCTGCAGTTGCACCATAAAAACAATTTTGTATACCGGTCGTATTCGCCAATCCGGAATTAAAGCCATAGAATGAATTGCTGTTGCCGGATGTATTTTCGCCGCCGGCTCCCGAACCAAAAAATGAATTCTGAGCGCCTGCTATATTTTTGTCACCGGTAAATGTACCAAAGTATGCATTATCACTTCCGGTGGTATTTGCTGCTCCTGCGCTCTTGCCGAAAAAAGCATTTTTCGTTCCTGTGGTGTTGGCTTTTCCTGAAAAATGACCGGTAAACGTATTGTCACTGGCCGTGGTATTTGAAAAGCCGCTGTTCTCACCAATAAAGGTATTGTTAGATCCTGTTGTATTGTTATTTCCGGAATTTGATCCGAAAAACGAATTGTCATTGCCAGTGGTATTGCTGGCCCCTGTTTCCTTTCCGAAGAATGAATTGGATTCCCCGGTCGTATTGTTGTTGCCAGCGGCCGCACCGAAAAAAGAATTGGCCAGTGCCGTTGTATTGGCAGATCCGGCGAACGCGCCAAAGAAACAGTTTGACGTACCTGTTGTATTTAAATTGCCTGCAAAGGCACCGAAGAATGCATTGTTGTCAGCAGTAGTATTGGAAGCGCCGGCATTCATTCCTACAATGGTATTAAATGATCCTGTGGTATTTGAATTACCTGAGCCGGCACCCAAAAATGTATTGTTGCTTCCTGTTGAGTTGAAATTGCCGGCTGAAAATCCGAAAAATACATTATCCGATCCTGTTGTATTTCCATTGCCAGCCTGCGCTCCCACAGCCGTATTTTCCGATGCCGTATTCAAAAGCAGGGCGGATTTTCCAACCGCCACATTACTGTTGCCGGTTTGATTATCCTGCAAAGCACTTCTTCCTACAGCCGTATTATTAAACCCGCTGGTATTTTGAATTGACGCAGCATGCCCTAGGGCCGTATTTGAGCCGCCCGTACTGAAGCCCAGCGTACTTGTGCCAACAGCTGTACAGAAGCTTCCGGGGGGAAAATCCTCATGCTCACCCACAAAAAAGGAATTGATTCCTGATACGCCGAAAATGGGAATCTGCTTATGTATAATAAAATCGCTTAAATAAACATTTCTCCATTCGTTGTTTTCACTTCCCAGGTCAACGCTGTCGGTTATTTTAGGACTCAGGCTTACATTTACCTGCGTGGTTCCATTCAGGTTGCTCAACGATTTATTTGCAAAGCTGCTGGATGAAATGGCTTTCCAGGTTGTACCATTGAAGAAATAAAAGTTAGGCGTATTGTCTGTCTGGTAAATCAGCAATCCTGTGGCCGGTGATGGAATCAGGTCGCGCTGCGCTTTGGTCATGCGCGGAACGAGCATCCCCTTTGTGGTGCTCTTCACCTCCAGCAAAGCTGATGCATTGGGCGTGGCTGTTCCTATTCCCACACTCCCCGATGCGGGAAACGTATTCTGTGCATTTAATTTTATACATGCAAAGGCAAGCATGATGGCGATAAGGCTGGTTTGCTTTTTCATATTGTTTTTGATTTTAGTAGTCGGATTTTTCACGCACCAAAATTGGGAAGTGATGAAAACCTGTACAATCCACATTTGTGGATCGTTAAGCAATATGAAAATTGGTATAGTCTCCCTTTCAGGCCTGGAAGGGCCCCGGGTGTGCGAAGATCAGATTTACGCTCCCATTTTTGTTTTGTCACTTTTTGCCTGATCAAAAAGTCGATTCAGAAAATAAATAGAAAATTGAAATCGCTGTTAAAAATGAAAGTATCAGTAGAGCTTTCCCGCTACCACAATGTGTACCCCCTTGCCGGGTTCTGAAATTAAACGAAAAGCTGATTGTATCTGCTGCGCGCGCATTTCCATGTTACGGAGGCCGTTGCTGAAATCATTTTTGGGCCTGTCGTCCATGCCTTTGCCATAATCCCTGATATTCAGTTTAAAATTCTCGTTTTCATTGTTGAAATCAATGTCCACTTTATCCGAACCTGAATATTTCACCGCATTGTTAAGCGACTCTTTCAGGATGAGGAAAAGGTTCCTGCGTACTTCGGGATGGAGCACCACTTCACCGGTTTCGTGGGGAAAAGTAATGACGGGACGTATATCCGTACCGTCAAAAAAGCGATCAATGTACTGGCGCATAAAGCTGAGCATGCTTCTGAGGTTGTCGTTGGCCGGGTTGGAAGCCCAGATGATTTCGCGCATGCCGTCAATGGCTTCCTTCGACTGTAACGAAATCCTTTCCAGCAGCTGTTTTTCATTCTCAGTAACCGTTTTACTTTTCAGCAGCTGTTCGGAGTACAACCCCATCTTGGTCAATCCTGCTCCCATGTCATCGTGCACATCACTGGCAATTTTGCTGCGCATGGTTTCAATGGCATTCTGCTTTTCAAGCACGGCAACCTGCTTTTCAGCATGACGCTTTTTCTGCACGTTGCGGTAAATGGCCACGGCTGAAAGGAGTATTAAAAGCACCATGGCAGCTAGCGAATAATTCAACGTCTGCCGCCTTGCAAGCTTTACTGTACTGATCTCCTTTTCGGCACTCAGCTTTATTATCTCATTTTCCTTTTTCTCCGTTTCATACTTTGTCTGCATCTCTGCAATTTCCTCGGTGAACTTAATGTTTTTTATGGAGTCGTTCAGATCATAGGATAAATTGAGATACTTCAGGCTTTGCTCAAATTGCTTCAGGTTTTCATTGGCCATGGAAAGATACCTGTATCCTTTAACCATGTTTTCCTTATCTTCAATTTCCTGTGCAACAGCCAGTCCCTCATTAAATTTATCAATGGCTTTCCGGTAAAAGGAAACATCTCTTTTTGCCTTTGCCATTTTCATGTAAAGCGATCCCGTCTGGTATAAATTTAAAATGATGCTTGTTTTGTTTTTAAGCAAGGTGTTTTTTTCAAAGCTGATCCTGTTGTAAAAAAGCGATGAATCAAGGTTGTTTTCCGTTTCAAATATATCAGCCAGGTTATTGGTTATCGTTCCCAGTAAATAATTTTCATTCAGGCTGTCGGCAATGTCATACGCTTCGTGATAATAATACTTTGCCGAATCCAGCTCATCCATGTGCTTGTAGGTGGTCCCGATATTTGAATACGAGATGGCCACTTCCCTGTATCGCCTGTTAAGCTTTTTTCGTTCCAGGCTCATAAAAAAATATTTCAGCGCTTCCCTGTTATTCTTCATGGATGAATGCACATTTGCAATATTGCCAAGGCAGCTGCCGGCGGTGACGGTATCGCGTATCTCTTCGCAAAGCTTTAAACATTCGAGCAGCACTTTAATGGCTGCTGCATAATCACCCTTGGAAGCTTTGGCTGAACCGATGAAATTCAGGGCAACGGTCCTGACAAAATTATCTTTCGATATTTTTGCAGCTTCCAGGGCCAGCGCCCCGCCAATTTCCATGCTGTCGAGGTTGCCGGTATTTGCATAGATCTTGGTGAGAATAACATAACTGTTTCCCAGCCCGGTATGATTGCTCTTGCTTTTAGCCAGGTTTATTGCCTCCTGGATTGTTGATGTGGCTTCTGCAATCCTGGAAGCAAAAATCAGGGAATTGGCTCTGGCTATACGACCGTTGATGCTGCCATTTTCAAATTTCAGCTTATCCGAAAGTGCAATGGCCATATCGGCATCAGCGATTGATTCGTCCAGCATTCGTTTTTTTCCTTCCAGGTTGGAAAGATAAATATAGCTGTTGGCCAGGCTGGTATCGGATTTAGCGGTTGCAATAATATTTTTAACGCTGTCGATTGCAGTTACCTGGGCAGATCCATTGTCAGGATGTATGACAGCCAAAGCTGTTGCTGCTGAAAATATCATCCAGGAAAATTTCTTTTTCCATTTCATAAACAGGGGGGTTTTTAAGCAAAGAAGAACAATTTTAAACTGAAGTAATACCCACATTTGTGGATCAATAAACCATTTGAAAAAGGGAGAATCAGTAGAGCCTGCCTTCTATCACAATGTGCACGCCCTGCCCGGGCGCGGTAATTAAACGAAATGCAGACTGGATTTGCTCTGCGCGCATTTCCATGTTACGTAACCCGTTTCTGAAGTCTTTCTTGGACTTGTCATCAAGCCCTTTCCCATAATCCCTGATATTCAGGTTAAAGTTTTCGTTTTCGTTGGTGAAGTCAATATCCACTTTATCAGAGCCCGAATACTTCACGGCATTGTTCAGCGACTCTTTTAATATCAGGAAAAGGTTCCTTCGCACTTCGGGATGGAGAATCACTTCACCTGTATCATGCGGGAAATTGATTACAGGACGTATATCCGTACCGTCAAAAAAACGGTCAATGTGCTGGCGCATAAAGCTGAGCATGCTTCTGAGGTTGTCGTTGGCCGGGTTGGAAGCCCAGATAATTTCACGCATACCATCAATTGCTTCCTTCGACTGTAATGAAATCTTTTCAAGCAATTGTTTTTCATCTTCAGCAACCGTTTTTGTTTTCAGCAGCTGTTCGGAGTAAAGGCCCATCTTGGTAAGCACAGCGCCCATGTCGTCGTGCACATCACTTGCAATCCTGCTTCGCATGGCTTCAATGGCATTTTGCTTTTCAAGAACGGCAACCTGCTTTTCAGCTTTCCGTTTCTTCTGAACATTACGGTATATCAAAACGGATGAAACAAGAATTAAAAACGCGATCACGGCAAGTGAATAGTTCAATGTTTGCCGTCTTTCCAGCTTCACCCTGCTGATTTCCTTTTCGGCATGGAGCTTTGAAATTTCGTTTTCCTTTTTTTCGGTTTCGTATTGTGTCAGCAATTCATTCAGGTCGCGGGTGGTTTCAATGTTGTAAATGCTGTCTTTAATAGCCATTGATTTCTGCAATTCTTCATAGGCGGCATTTGGCTGGTTATCTTTTGCTTTAAGCTTTGCTCTCATTTCAGGGATGAATGCAAGTATTGCTTTATCCCGGCATTTAACAGCATAATATTCGCAGGAGTCGAGACTGCTTTTGCTTTTTAAATAATCCTCCTTTTCAAAATACCACCTGGCAAAATTGGCATAATTCGCTGCAACAGCATTCAGGTTATTAGTGCTGGTTGCAACCTGGAGGGACCTGTTGCCATAATAAAAAGCGCTGTCGCTTTTTCCGGTTTCATAAAAAACAATTGACAATCCATCATAAACAGCAGCAAGGTGGGTCAAATTACCATGTTTTGCAAGTTGCAACGCTTTGGTATATGCAGCCTTTGCTTTGTCATACTTTTTTAAACCAAGCCAGGCTTCGCCTATTCCCGGGTAGAATGCTTCTTCATTATACGTACTTCCGGTCAGTGCATTCCATTCCAGTCCTTTGTAAAAATATTCGATGGCGCTGTTAAATCTTTTCATGTCCACTAAAATATTGGCTATCCCCTGATAATCCATGACCAGCCCGATAGAGTCATGGATTTTTTCCCTGAGCTTTGCTGATTGCAAAGCATATTTTAAAGCATCTTCAAATTCAGATCTGAGTCGTTTACTTACAGAAAATGATTTCAACACCTGGCATACAAGATCCGTGTCCTTTAACACTTCAGCACCATGCAGGCTAGCAATAAAAAGACTGTCAGACTTATGAAATTCTCCCAGCCGGTAGTAATTGACACCCATATTAAAATTCACCCGGTGAAGGAAACGGAGTGAGTCGAGCCGCTGAAAAATTATTCTTGATTTTTCAAGCCATTGAAATGATGTCCAGTAATCTTCCTTCAACTGGAAAGCAACGCCCTTGAACTGGTAACATCTTCCGAGGTAAAAGTGATATTGTTCCTTTTCACAAATCCTGATGGCAATGTCTGAAATGGAATCGGCCACCGCAGGGTTTTTGCGAATGGTTTTCAGCACATAGGCCAGGATGCTTTTCACTTTTAACGAGTCGTCAGGCATGGCCATAATATCCTCCAGCGTTTTTTGCTGGGCGTACAGCTGGGGTCCGGTCAGAAATAATATGGTGAGGACTATTTTTATCCGCCTGATCATATCGATATGCAGCTTAAGTTCAAACTAAGCAAATTTCAGTTTTATTATTGGCTGGCGCACTCCACATTTGTGGATTTTTCTATTTTTTCGGAAAAACTTTATTCAGTGCATCGGTTCTTGAATGAACCTGAAGTATCTCATAGATATTCCTGCAATACGTGCGGATGGTATCAAACGACAGGTCCAGCTGATCGGCAATCTCCTTATAACGGTAACCCTGGTCGAGCAGGTTCAGGATTTCCCATTGCCTGGGCGTCAGCACTTCGGCTTCATTGGACTGCACCTGCCGTTTCTGAAACGATTGCACCACTTTTCGTGCTATTCCCGCCGACATGGGCGAGCCACCGTTGTAGGCCGTTCTGACTGCATCACTCAGCTTGTCGGAAGTGGTATTCTTGACCAGGTAACCGGTTGCGCCCACGCACAATGACTGGAAAACCTTTTCATCATCATCATAAATGGTGCAGATAATATACTGGATACCCGGACGCTTCTGTTTTAATTCAGCAATGGTTTGAATGCCGTTTTTTCCCGGCAGGCCGATGTCCATCAATACCACGTCCACCGCTAAATCATGAAAAGCAGCGGTAAAGGTCTCCGCATCAGGAAAGGTTTTCACCACACTGATCTCATGGTCATCCTTTAGCAGGTTTACCAGCGATTGCAGGATCTCCTTGTCGTCTTCAACTATAGCAACCTGGATCATTCCTTTAACGGGCGTTTGTATGATGCATGGCCTGGGGATTTGCGGAGGGGTTTACCGGGGAGTCTCCGTCAGTCCGGAACCAAATGTAATTAAAAACCATTGAAACTCAAATAACCGATAAGTTCAGTGCTTACAACCACCGGCGCCATTTTTATAAGCTTTGTGTTATGCAAAATTTTACCAGCGCACTCAGTTCCTGAAGTAAAGGGTATCGGTAAAATCCAAATTCTTATTAAAGATATTCATTTTCGCAGTACAGATATAAAAAGTATCACCAATGTAAATTATTTCTATGTGAGCCGGTGTTGCTGCAATTATCGAATCTGTTTCATTAAGCGTAGAATCACTAAAAGCATTTAAGTACATATCAAATTGGCAATTCCCCTTCCAGGCAATTTTGTTTTTTGATATGTTTTTTCCAGATTCATTGGATTCAGTTTGTAAGCTATCAGTTCGCTCAACGAATGTCTTCTCTCTCGTTTTTTTTGTATAGTAATAATATTTTCCATTTTTTAATTTGGCGCAATTGGGGTTTTCATTAGTCCTGCATGACAGTAACAAAAAAGCAAAAATTGCGATTATTAAACACCCTTTATTTTTATTCATTTCATACAGTTACTTTTAGGCTGTCAATTTACAATTCCTGTCCGTCACAAATGTAAATTAAAACTGCAGAAGTTCATATACCCTGTCTCCTTTTTGCAATCCCATTATCAGCAATCGGTTTTTTTAGTCCGTCGGGGAACAGGATGGTAAGCAATGCAACGATCAGCAGGAAATTAAATTCCACACCATTCCTGCCACCGCCCACCACGTACCAGCCATCTTTGAAATGAACCATCACAATACCCGCAACCAGGATGACAATGGTGACCATGACGGCCCACCTGATATATTTTTCAAACAGCAGGCAGGCTGCACATACCACGTGCGACAATTTGACTGTCCACGCCAGTGCTACGCCAAAGGGAGCAAATCCAACCTGGTTCAAATATAAATTTCCAAAATCATTAATTCCATTATTAAACATTCCGGGAATGCTGTGCATTAATAAAATGAAAGAAACCGCCAAACGAAGGAGGAAGGTGCTGTTAAAAATATTCATTTGTAAAATGTTTTTATATACGCTTTCCATAGGCGCTTATGGTTTTGGAATTTTTCGCATTGGTTTTAAGATGATCTTTAATGTTTGAGGGCTTGTTATAGTCCGTTCTTCTTATCAAACAGGTCAACCGGCCTGTTGCATACGAAAAACAATTATTGATTGGTGTCGTTTGGTTTAGCAACCTGCCTGTCTATAAATTTTACAACAGCCTGGCTGTTTGTCATAAGCAGATAACCAACAACGGTCTTTGCCAGTTGAAAAATAATTCCACCTGAGGAAGGGTTTTCCCTGAACATGGCCTTTTGTTGGAAAAACACAAAGACCTGTCTGCATAAGTCAGGCAAACTGTCAACCAATATAAGTCCACCGGTTACAATGGTCGCAATGGTTAAAACTGTCTGGCCATGAACATTTAATTCAATTTTCTCTTCTGAAAACCCTTTGTCAAGCTGTAGTTTGTCAATAAGCCAGTCAGTCTTAAAGACAAACATTCGCAGAATGAAAATATAGATTAATCCGGTCAGTAACAGCATAGAAAAAGTCAATGCAAAATTTTCAGTTGTTTCGTAAGAATCTGAATAAAACAGGGATGCTGATACGACGGAGAGGTACTGTGGGATAACTGTTATGCCGTCCAACACCAACCATATTCCTAAAATCTTAATGAAGATTGTCCAAAAGGTTCTGATGGTCATGGGTGGTGGTTTTAAAATGGCTAATAATCTGATTTTTTTGGAATACCCGACTGCCCAATAGAATTTATGTCGTTAATATTCAGCAATCACTGTGTTTGTCCACAATATTTCTCCATGTACGATTGAGCAGTTGTATGTCCAAGTTCTTTTGCCGCACTAAAATCAATGCATGCGCTTTCAATTTGCCCTAAATTATATTCATAAACACCCCGATACAGATAAGCGTCGACTTTATCAATTTTCAAGTCGATTGCCTTCGTCAGGTCATCCACTGCTTTTTGATATTCTTTCATCTCCCCGTACATATTTGCTCTAAAATAATATGCATTAGCGAAATCCTTTTTAAGAGCTATTACTTTGGAAAAATCATCAGCTGCTCCCTGAAAATCTCCTTTGTTATGTTTAAATATTCCCCTTTGGAATATTGCAAATAAAAAATCAGGCTTTAATTCAATAGCTTTACTTACATCATTGACGCTTTCTGAATTCATACCTATGAATGATTCCGTAAGTGATTTAGAATAATATGCAAAAGTAAAATTAGGATTTATTTCAATTGCTTTATCAAAGTGCTCAAGTGATTTTTCATAATCGCAAAGCATAAAATAAGTTTGCGCAAGACCATAATAAGCAAATGCATTCTTATCATCTTCTTTAATAGCGAGCTCGAACTCTATCTTCGCATTTTCATAATCAGTTGCAAGTACATAGTTGCTTCCCTTTATGTAATGGTTGTCGCAAGGTTGTTCCGATCCTCCTTTACAGGAAAACAAAACAGAGAGTCCACTGAATAAGATTCCAAAAGTCAGATTTCGCATTGTTTTTATGTTGGTTGGAATTTCCAATGATGTAAGTCGTGATGCTACGATGAGTTTTCGATAGTGTTTTTAGCGCTTGCGATGACAGGTCCTTACTTGTAGTCTCTCTCCGCCCGCCACAAATGTAAATTAAAACTACAGAAGTTCTTTCATTTTTAAATAGAAGACCAAACATATAAAAAGCATTACCAATAATCCATAGAATATAAATAATTGACTGTTTATTTTTCGTCGCAATTTGCTTGCAAGAGCTGTGTCCTGTTTTTTTAGAATTGGAAACCAAACAAAAAAGCCAGCCACGAACAAGCTATAAATTAAGTTGTGTCCAAATAGTCTAATGTATTTTGTTTTTAAATACCAGGTCCGATACATTGATATACCCGTCAAAGTCATCAGCATTATTAAAATATATTTTAGTATGTCCAGGCTCTTATGTCTTATAATGGCTTATTACCGACTGTTTTCAATCGGCCATTTCGTCAACCCTTCCGGCTTTATACGATTAGCGGATCCTGAAGTAAACGATTTACGGCCGGGACTTCGTTCCTTTGCTTTTTGTTGTTAACCGGTCAACGTATATTTCATTGAAGCAAGTCCCGTTGAATAGGTTTTTGTGTCAATCAGCTTCAGGTTTATCCGGCTGGATAGGTCTTTAAAAAGTGGCTTGCCGCCTCCAAGCAAAACAGGGTGAACCGCAAGATGTACTTCGTCAACAAGCTTTAAATTCATTAATGCGCTAGTCAGTCCTGCTCCGCCAAACAGCCAGATGTCCCTGCCGTTTTTCTTTTTTATCTTTTCCACTTCCGTTTTCAGGTCGCCCTTTACAAGAATTACTCCCTCCTTTACCCTGTCAAGCGTATTGGAAAAAACATATTCTTCCATCTTAGGCATTCCGCTTGTGTCTGCTTCCATACCAAGCGACATTTCATAGGTCTTTCGGCCTACAAATACAGCGTCAATTTTACTCATGAATTCCGACATCCCATAGTCCTGATCCGTAAAACACCAGTCGTATTCACCGTTTTTACCTTCAATAAAACCGTCAAGGCTGACGGCAAGTCCCAGAATTACTTTTCTCATGTTATTTAGGTTTTTGTGTTACCTGCTACCGGAATAAAAGAAGCACCAAAATGCGTAAAAGGAATGAGAAAAGCAAGGCACAACCTGCATAAAAATCCATAAACGGGGATTTTTAAGTTTCTTCATTTGAATGGCCGGAATGATGCTCCCTGATACGTAGGTCGCATTGTTCTTAGCCCGTGTCAGCGGTTCGATGCTTACTCACGTTTCGGCTCATAATAAAATACTGTAGCCCCGGAGTTTAGTGATTTTGTCTTCATGAGCTTCAACATAATCCTGCCTTTAATCTGGTCAAACAGCAGCAAACCTTTCCCTTCGATGACAGGATGAATACAAATTTGAAATTCGTCAATAAGGTTGCTGTTTAAAAGTTGAATGATCAGGCTCCGGCTTCCAACAAGAATGTCTTTCCCTGCCTGCTGTTTGAGTTCCAGAACCTTTTCGTCCAGAGGTTTTTTTGCAAGTTCTGCAGTGTTCCAGCCAGTTTCTTTTAACGTGCTGGAAAAAACCAGTTTTTGAATTTTATCTATTGAAACTGCAAAGTCGTCCATTGATTTTTCACCTGAAGGATTTTGCAGGAGTGTTTGCCAGAATTGCATGAGCTGATAGGTTGTCCGTCCATATAAAATAACTCCTCCATGATCTATCAGTTCAGCATAATGCTGATGCAATCCTTCATCAGCAATTCCTGCTGTATGGTCGCAAACACCGTCAAGTGTCATATTGAATGCTGCAATTACCTTTTTCATACTTTTCTTTTTTTGTCAGCGCTGGCTGTCATTTTGTTATGTTTAGTTGTTCTTTACAATCTTATCGGCGCTGAAGCCGTTGCTCTATATTGAGGTCGCAAAATCCCTTTACTTATTTTTCCAGCGTTCTAAATTTCCCAACATAAAAGGTCTCGAAAAAAGCCATGCAAAAAATTTGTTGTGTCCGCCTTCAATCATTCCTTTTCTTGAGAATTCGGAAAACTCTTCCACTGTTACATTACCACCTTTAAATTCTCCGTTTGCGTAACAATAGCTACAATATTTTGCGCTTTTAGTTCCGTCTTTTTCTGTGCCGCCACCTTCCGGGTCTCTGTGTAAAGGCATTCCACAACTCTGGCAATTTTTGTAAGTCTGTTTTTCCATATTAATTTTGTCATTTAATGAGTACTTCGTTGTCTGTCGGGGGTGTCATTTAGGGTTGCATCTAACGGTTGGCGGGCTTGTAAGGCGGGTCTTAACTGGCACCACCCCCTCAGCCAGCAACAAATATAATATAAGGTACGATCTTTCAAACATTCGTATCCGTCCGTTTGTCCCGCTTTCTTTTCATTTATAATAGTAGTACCAATTGCTTTCATAATTGTTGTCAAAGTTCTCTTTGCTGTCAAGGTAAATATTGAATTTGTCCCGCTTAAAATATCCAAACTCATTGTATGGCTCTAAAAGGTCAAAGTATTTGTCAGCCCATATTTTTCTTATTTCACTATTTTCATAATGCTTTACTTGTTTATCTGTGTAAACGAAAAATGTTGTTCCATCAAATGCTCTTGAAATTTCCCATAGGTCATCACAATTAAGTCCTTTCTTTAGTTCAGATACCTGTCCTTGAGGAATATTTTCATTTGCTTCTATCCGTGCAGCAGGTTCGAATGCACTAAATACTATTAGGATGTTGTCAGTTATATAGGACGATGGCTTAAAGATGTCAGTCAGTCTTATTTTCTCAGTCGATTTATTATTCTCACGAATTTCTGTAAACTTTTTGGCTATTGCAGTTTGCTTATCAGAGTGAAAATTTCCTAACTGTCCGTCACGAAATTTTAAGCTCTCCCTTTCAAACTCAAAACAAATCTGAAGTCGTGATTGCTTTCTTCTTGCAGCTATAAATGTGTCATAAATGATATTAATTGTTTTAACATCATACGTCTCATCTATCCACTTCGATAATTCAATAAAGTCAGGGTTAATTGTCGCCTTACCCAGCATTATTTGCTTTGTCGCTTTATATTCTTTATCGGAAGGCATTATCATTTAGCAGCTGTCGTTTTAAAGTGGCGGATAACGTTTTCGGACTTTGCGTTGGTGGGCATTGATGGCACAAATGCTCTGGCTGCACCAAATTTAATAAAATGTTTGAAAGATCAATTACCCGCGTCAACCAGCCTGGTGGAAAGCCCTTGTTAGCGGTAGTTGATCTACCCCTGCTCATAAGCAGATCTATCGTAAGGAGGGATTTCTGAAGTCCAATTGAATTTCTGCAAAGCTTCATGAGCAAGTATTCTTAAATCTTTCCAAAACTGATTTGTTCTCAACTCATCTTCAATTGATAGATTCAAGTCCTCCCGGGGCAACGCTTCAAAAAAAGAACTTATGTTCTTCAATATTTTTAACTGCTCGTCAGAAAAAATGTCGGGATAGTTGCCTGTTGCTAAGCTGTACCAGTGATCATATTCTAATAATAGCTCATCAGTTACAACTACGAAATCCGGAAACGAAGCAAGTTGACCATCAGCCTCCAAAGAGAGCGCCTGAATAGACCATTTTAATTGATTTAATACAGATTGTCGGTCCATTGTCGTTTACCATAACGTTTTAAGGCTTGTAAAGCCGGGTCTTTAGGTGCAGTCTCTCTCCGCCTACCACAAATGAAAATTAAAACTACAGAAGTTCAAACACCCACGCCAGTCCACGTTTTTGTTATCCCTATGTTATCGTTGTCATTTCATCAGTAGGAGTATTCAATTTCAATTCACTCCTATCCATCATTTTCTTAACTGAATTCCTTTTCTGTATGTCAATTGTCGCCAAATCCATTCTGCCGGGCCATACCTGAATTTACTCAACCATAATGTACTGAAAGTAATTTCAACGGCAAGCCATAGAAAAGCAAAGACCCAGATGGTATGCATGGGGAGCACTCCTAATTTTCCAAAACCAATGCCATACAGAAGAATAACGCAGGAAGCAGAGATCAGCAGGTAATTTGTCAATGTCATTTTGCCCAATGCCTGCAGCGCTGAGAAGATCCTTATCTTTCCGAAACGTATAAAGAGCAGCACTAGGAAGCTCACATAAAAACAGGAAGTGGAAAGGATGCCGATTTTCATAACCAGCTCCCGAAAAACGCCTTGAAAGGTGATCATATCCTGCAACAGCATCCATCGGAGCATTAAATAGGTAATCATTAGCGGTGCGGTTACCAGTACTATTTTCTTAAACAGGGCCTTTTTCATTTCAACAGATTCAAATAATCTGATCCGGAGTAAATAATATCCGAACAAAAACCTGCCCAGCGTCTCCACGATGTCATGCAAATCGGCACCGTTAACAATAAAAGCATTATAAGAGAAGATCATATTCGTTTTGATAACATCAAGGATATTTCCATTACGATATTGCTCATATATAACTTGCAAATGCTGGTCTGTGAAATAATCAGGCTGGTTACGCAACAGGAATGAAATAAAAGGTGTTATGATAAACATGAGAAGAAGTGATGAAATCAAAATCCCTTTTGAAGAAAATTTCCGGAATAATAACAGCAAAGCTCCACTGATGCAATAAAAATTCAGCACATCACCCCACCAGAACGAAGTATGGATGATACCGAAAATCAACAGCCAGAACATTCGCCTGAGAAAAAACGGAACGGGGTTAATATTTTTTCTTTCCAGGCCTGAAAGTATCAAACCAAACCCACAACCAAAAAGAACCGAAAAGATGGTAAAGAATTTCCATTCTATAAATACCGTATTAAAATTGTTCAGGGCTATATCAAATGGAGATGATATGGAATTAAAAACATAAGACGGCATGTTTTGAGAATTATATCCGGTGGAATTGGCAATCAACACTCCTACAAGAGCAAATCCTCTTACAATGTCAACGATAACAGCCCTTTCGTTTTGTTGAATGGGGATTGCCTCTATCATTTTTTTGAATTCGAATACGAAGTTCGTTCTTATCTTTTTTGGGCTTTGATAAAGGAAAATCCCGGTGCCTGTCTTAAATGTGTCAGGGTTATTGATTGAAATCCTGCTTCTTCCAGCCATTCCTTCACTACGTCAAAGTCATAAGCTCGTCCGCCTGCAAAGGCAAAGAGGTTCCAACCTATCATAGCAGCTACACCTTTTACAAAAAGAGAGCCTTTTACATTGGCGTACTGGTCAAGAATGGCAATGGCTCCATTGCTTGCCGTTGCATCGGCAATTTTTTTAAACAGGAGTTTGTTGCCTTCTTCGTTAAGCCCGTGTATGATATTTCCAAGAAACATAAAATCAAATTTTTCGGCAGGCAGGTTTTCTTTTTCAAAGTCGGCTTCAAACAGGTCAATTCTACTTGCAACATCTTTTTCCTGGGTCAATGTAATTTTTGCATTTTCCAAACCAACAGCCCAGTCAAGCACCGTTGCTTTCAGGTCAGGATATTTTCTGCAAAACTCTACACAGTACAATCCGTGTGAGCCTCCTATGTCCAACATTCTTTTGGGTGACATGGGCAGCTTCATCCGTGATACCACTTCTTTAACCGTGGATGAGCCCAGCCAACGCATGGCTACCTGAAATGAAGTTGCCACCGCGCCATCTTTCATCATTTCATATCCTACCAGACCACCGGGAGGGTCGGTTTTTACGGCTTTGGTTGCATTGTTCAGATTTTCGTTGAGCGACCTGAAAAACAAAACCATGTCTGGAAAAAGGTCAATAGGAAAAGACCGCAACATGGCTTTTGTGAGGCTGTACCGATTCCCCTTTTTGTTTATGTAGCCCAGGGGAATCATACAGTTCAGTAATATTTCTACACCCCGCGGGGAACAATCTGTTTTCCGGCTGATTTCTTCCAGCGTAAGCGGACCGCTTTTCAGATGGTTAAACAGGCGAATGTCGCCTGCTGTCAGTAATGCCGAAGCCTGAAACAGACTCACTCCGCTATCAAGCAATACGGTTGGGATAATTCCGACATTGATGAGCACACGCTCAATAAAGTTTGGCTTTAATGGCATATTGATAATTTTTTAGAAGTTAATTATTGTCATTCGTCCTTGTTATTATCATGACCGCTAACGTTTCGGGGGGTTGCATGGCGGGGAGTTTTAGTACTAAAGCGGTAGTTGTTCTCATCTGCAGCAAATGAATCACCTGGTAATCACATACCAGTTATTTTGAATGTCGTGGGAAAGTTTGTTCGTCTGAATGGATCGGAAACCTGCATTTGACAAATACGCTCTTGTCTTTTCTTCGCCCCACATTGCACCAAGCCCTTCGCCATCCTGAGCAAGCGAAACTGTCATACAATGCATGCATGAAATGGAATACAAAAATGTTCCAATTGGATGTTTGATATCTTCTTCCAGGTGCCCTGTTCCACTAATATCCTGCATAAGATATATTCCATCAGGTTTTAATGCACGATAAATTCCTTTCAGGACATTGAGTGGTTTGCCCTGGTCATGAATGGCATCGAAAGTAGTAATGAAATCATACTTCGCCTCAGGAGCAGTTTGATGGAAGTCGGAGAGATCCCTGACAATAAATTCAACATTCATCAATCCGCTTTTGGAGGCTGCTGAAGCAGCTGTTGCAATTGCTTCGTTTGATAAATCCATGCCCGTAAAATGTGAATGAGGAAACAACGCGGCCAGTTTATTAATAATTTTCCCCGAACCACATCCTACATCCAGCATGCTGATTCCTGATTTTAGCTTTGAAATTAAATCAGGAACCAAAGGAAGTATGTGACTTTCCAAAGAAGATAAAACCGATTGACCGCTGTCCTCAGCCATCACTTCATGAAAACGGTGAAACCTGGAATAAGGAACACCGCCACCATTTTTGAAGCAATTGATAATATCGTCTTCCACCTCTCCCATCACCGCTGTATATTGAGTAAACACAGCAATGTTATCTGCTCCCGCCTTACGGGTAAGGTAAGCAGCATGTTCAGCCGGCAAATGATATGATTTTGATGCAGGAGCATAATCAATAACACCGCCTGTAACCATCGCTCCGAGCCATTCTCTTACATATCGTTCATTAAGTGCTGCTTTATCAGCAATCTCCGCAGAAGTAGCAAAATCCATTTCAGCCATGGTATCAAACAACCCTGAACGATGACCAATAGAAATCATCAGCGAAAGAGAACTTTTATTGAGGGTGTCAATCAACGAACCGGCAAAGGTTTCGGCTTTTACTGTGTTGAAGGTTTGTTTATCGGCCATTATTATTGATTTAGATTGCTGATATGCGCTTGATTACAATTACTGCTAACGTTTTAAGGGCTTCTGAACCTGCCTGCCGTCGCACCCGCCATCGATCAGTCGGTTATGGACGGGGTTTACCTGCAGACTCTGTCTGCCCATTACAAATGTAAATAAAACTTCAGGTCATATACTCATGCGACATGTTAGCGGCTGGTTTGTTAGAATTTAATTTCTGTTGACTCTTCATATGATAAGCCTGTCACCTTATTATTCTCTAAAGTGTCCATGAGTTTGGCGGAAATGAATTTCTGTCCTGAAAAGGGTATGAAAGTAAAAAGGTCCAGGTCCTTGTCAAATTTCTCAGTCACGAAAATTTCGTCAAGGTCAGCTCCAAATATTGCTTCTTTGTCTTTGGATTTTAATTCTTCGTAATGCTTATAAGAAGATATTTTAATTATGTCTTTTCTAAATGTCCACTCCGTTTCATAGAAAACAGATTTCTTATAGTCAAGTTGCTTACTAAGTTCTGGCTGACAAAGATGCAACCAATAATAGTTTAGCGTTGCACCAGACTTAGTTACTACAATATTTGCGTCATAGTATTTGTGTGTCATTAAGTTGAAATTACTCAAAATATCTTTCACTTTACTATTAACTAAAAATCCGTTTCCGGAAGAAACCGCAGTATTAGACAAAACATCTGTCAACTTCGCGGCCTTCTCTAGCTCAAAAGTTAGTTTGGGTGTAAAACCCGGAAACTCCCAGGCTGTCATTGAATGGGCATATGGTTGTGTCAGACAATGAAGTTGCGGATATGTTCTGCCTGTTTCCTTTCCTGTCGAGTTTGATACTTTGTAGTATTTCATTTTAATGCCCCTGTCTGTCGGTTAAGTAATGCTGTTTGAGTTTCCAATAAAACTGCATAAATTCCATGTTACCAGCAGGCGTTCTGTCCTGCGATTGCTGTTGTCCGTTAATCATTCCGGGTTTTGCTCAACAGTTATTTTATTTTTCTCCATTTTAGAACTTCCTCCCGATAGATTGTTAAAAAACCAGTTTCATTCACTTCAAAAATGCCTTCCAATACCTTCAATAAATTGGCATTGGTCTTTGTATCTGATGTCAGTAAAGTCTTAATACCTGATACTCCCTTTCTGTTATAAACCATTATACAAAGGATTGCACCGGCGGGATAATAAGGGTTATAATAGTTCCAGGCCATTTCCCTGTTTAAAACAGTATTAAAGTCAATGGTATCCGAAGCACAAAAATCATTCGCAAATACAGTTAAAGATTTTTTATACTTTTCCGGATCCGAAACAGAAGTTCCTAACCATTCTGCATTTCCTTCTGAAACCATCCAATGCATTTGCGGAACTACCGGAACAATTAAATGAACCAGTTCATGGGGGAAAAATTCATTTCCCTTTCCACTCAGTAACATATGTTCTCTGCCTTTTCCCGGAGCGCTGCCAACAAAATAAAACTCAAACCCTTCAAGCAACCCCATTTCATCCTGCGAATTTGTAACATAATATTTAAAAGGTGCCGGAGGTGCAAAAGAAAATTTTTTAATTATTGAATCGCAAAAGGAGATTGCTCTTTGTGCATTATTTTTATTGAATTTATAATCGGGAGGATAAACATATTCTATATATCCATATTGAGCATGTTTCCATGTACGGGTTACTTCATTGATTGAATTTTCAAGAACCCATTTATCTTTTTCTTTTTTTGCATAAACAATTAACGAACACCAGACCTTTGAACCTATATATTCCTTTTCTAATGTATCAGCAACAAATAAAGTTCTGATAGCATATTTTTCGCCTGCCGGTTCTATCGTAAGTACAAATGGTTTATAGTTAGCAAATAATTGGTAAGATTTCAATCCTCCCTGAAAAATGCTTTGCCTGCTAAAATCAAAATCTTTATATTTACTTTTTTCTTCCGAATTCCAATAAGGATTATCATAAATAGAATCGGGCCTGGAGCTTAAATAATTTACCCACAAACGCATGATGGGAGCAATTTCAGGTCTTGGTATGCTATCAATTCTTCCGCTAAAATTAACTTCAACCTGATTGGTAGTTTGAGCTGTTAATGAGTAAAAAGAAGCTATGATTAGGATTTTGGTAAAAAATAATCGTTTCATTTTATTCCTTTCAAATTTAATAATTAGTTTCACACTCCTGGTAATTGTATGATTGGTGGCGCACTCGCTTGCCGTTAACTTTCGAGGGCTTGCGAATCTGCTTGCCCTGGTGCCGGCCATAGATCAGGCAGGCAGGGACGGGGTTTTACTTGCAGTTTATCTCCACCCACCACAAATGTAAATTAAAACTACAGAAGTTCATACAACCACGTCCGCTCGTTTTTGCAAGCGCTATGTTATCTGCAGTTGTTCTCTGCACATTAGAATTTTATCAGTTTTTTATTAATTATTAAATTGTCTGAACGAATCTGAAGAAGATAAATTCCATTCGTCAAATGTTCACCAAAATTAATAGAAGTTGTTTTTGAAATTTCTTTCTCAAATGTTTCAATTATTTTCCCAGTTACATCATAAACGGTAATATGAATTGTCATTTGATTTTTGGGTTGTATCTGCAAATTAAATTTTTGATTGAAAGGATTAGGGAAAACAGTTGCATAAAAAGGTACACCGTTGATTTCATTAATTCCTGTGCAAATTTGGATATTAACTGTTTTTATGATTGTATCTGTTTTGCAAACAACACCGGTATCGGTCATAACTATTAATTGGACATTGTATGCACCTGTGTAAGTAAACTGATGAGTTGGATTCTGCATGTTACTGTAATTAGCCGCCCCTGATGATGGGTCATTGAATCCCCATTTCCAAACCGTAATCGTCTCTGGAAATATTGTTGAGACATCATTGAATTGTGTGCTGCTATTGAAACATGTATCTGAAAACGTAAAATCTGCATTAATAAAATCAGGACAAGGATTTGAAGGTGTAATTGTCTGAAAATAACTCTCGCAAAAATTGGGCATTCCGTATCTGGAATATTTATTGGAAGGGCAAACATATAGTGATATTGCAGCTTGTTGAAAATTACATGATGTGCCCAAAGCATTTGGATTGTTTATAACATCCAGCCATTGATAGGCGTATCCAACAGCAACATAGAGTTTACCATTGGTAGCAAGTTGCATTGCTGCAACATTATGACTGGCTGTTGTGTCATTGAAAAGAATAGTTCTTGAGTTTACAATTGCCGTTTGAGAGCCTGCAAGTAAATTATACTGATGAATGTAAGAACCAAACCACGCTCCTGACAAATAAAGCCTGCTTCCATCCGGTGAAAATGACGCACCGTAATAAACCAATGAATCAGGATGATCAATTACATAAGAGCTTTGAACTGTACCAGTATTATTATCAAAAGCAAAAATTTCCGGATGAAGGGCATACAAAGGTTTTCCTAAAGGTGGCCATCCATTAGGATAATCGTCTGGGCATTCTAAAGAAACCAATTTACTTCCGTCAGGTGAAAATTTTAAATACCCCCTCGCAATTTGTTCGGGAATTGCACAACTTGGATTTGGAGCAACTGGACTATAAAGATGGACTTGTCCGGTCGAACTGATAATTGGTGCACTTAATCCTGAAGATGTAAGTCGATAAGAATAAAAATTGTTGGTCCCGTATTCGTGCGCGACAATCCAATAGTCAGTATTATTAAAATGTTTTACAGAGGCTATTTTTTCAGTCGAAGGGTAAAATAATAATTGATTCTTAACTGTTACATCTCCTTTTCCATTATTTAAACTCATATCTACGATTGAATATCGAAAACCATTATACAGAGTATCTTCAATGCAGTCAACAGTAAAAATATAGTAGAGTGTCGTGCTTCCTGGCTTGGGGAGAATTAATGCTGCTTGAGTAGCAGAGTTTGGGTGATATGTACATCGACCACCAATACCGAAACCATTTGGCATTGCATTTAATGTTCTATCCCAAACAGAATCTGCATCAGTAAAAAATAAAATATTTCCGTTGCTATCAGAGATTGTTGCACACCCTTCCTCAACGTCATGAGGAATACCACTTACTGCCCTTGGCGGGTCGCAATTAAAATCCAAACCAGCCCAAATTCCAAAGTACCAGTTATTCGATTCTTTTTGCCCAAAAGCAATCATTGACAAGAGCAGAAAAAATAATGTTGAAGTGCCTTTCATTGTTAAAGTTTCCATTTACAGACAATGCTGAATCAGGGCGTTACAAATACCCGAAAACGATTTTAGGGCTTGCGAACCTGCCTGCCGTCGTGCCGGCCATCGGTCAGGCAGGCAGGTTCGCAAGCCCTGTGTTAGCTGTAGTTATTTAATTATGGCCATTCTTGAATGCCTGTGTATAATTTTCGAAGTTTCAGAATCAAAGTAATCTTCATCCAACCAATACACCAAATAGTATTTTTTCAACTCCGCACAGTAATATACTTCTGATATCTTCGTATTTATGATCTCAACCTGATCTTCTTCTGACATTTGTCTAACATATTCAGAATGAAATTTATTTCCATCCAAACTATAATTGTGTTCAATTTGTCGGATAAATATTTTTCTTTCACCAATTACAGAATCAATCTTCTGAAGTTGTTTTGACTCAATTGTAAACACTCCTTTTTCTTTAGATGGAAAGAAGTTAGCTGAGTGATAAAGGCCGTACTTCTTAATGGTATCAGAAGGGACTGTATTAAAATCAGCGCAAGCAAATCCCACATTATGTCTTTCTGTTTTCTTTTCATGCACTTTTATAACAGCTAATAATTTCAGTCTTTTTTCAGACTTTTCATAGACAACGAAAGTGGTTGTAATTGTATCCTTCTTATCAATTTCGCCAAATGAGGTTCTGACCAGTACTGTATCACCGGTATTTGAAAACAATACATATCCATAACCCTGGGCATTAACACCAAAAGCAGAAAAAACAAAGGCCCAGATGAAATATCTCATTTTAAGATGAATTACAGCTAACGTTATTAGGGCTTGCGAAGACGGGGCTTTACTTGCAGTCTCTCTCCGCCCATTACAAATGTAAATTAAAATTACAGAAGTTCATATTCCCTCGTCAGCCCCCGTTTTTGCCAAGCCCTATGTTAACGGCTGCCATTAATTCGAATTAGATTCGGAGTCTTTGTTTTCCTTCCATTTCATTTTGTCAAGATCAGGAGTTTCCATAATTCTCGATAGAAACCGCATTGTGCCTGTCTTGCGCCAAATTCTAGTCGCCCAAATTGCGCCAATGATCAATCCGAAACTTGCTATTAATATTGAAATAGTTAATCTCGTTTCATTGGGATTTGGAAAATAAATAATTGCACCAATTGTTAGTCCTGCAAAAAACGGAGAAGCTAAAATTAATAGCCACCCAATAAACTCAAACATAAATTCCCAAAGCTTATACATTTATCATTTCATTGTGTTGTTTTGGTATGGTTACCGCTAACGTTTTGCGGGCTTACGCAGGCGGGATTACTTACACCAGCCTGTCTACCCGCAACAAATTTAATAAAAGGCACGAACTTTAAAATAACCACCGCCGCCCGCTTGCGTGAGCCCGCTGTTAGCCGTAGTTTTTTTCTCTCGATGGAACACGGCAGTTTCAATTTTTCAAAAGCTTACCTTTCTTTATAACTCCATGCTTGTTTCTCACCTCGTAAAGGTAAATACCCTTTGCAAGTTGCTCTGTGTTTATGGTAGTTGAGTTTGTAAATGATTGATTGAATATTATTCTTGAAGAAACGTCAAAAAAAATCACTTCAATAGGTTCACTTCTATCTGTTGTTATGTTTATCATATTCGAAAAGGGATTTGGAGATAAAATAAACTCTTCTTTAGTAATTGTTTCATTGATTCCAACAGAAGGATTACATGTTAGTGAATCTGTTGAAACACAAATATCATCAAGGTAATAATAACCACCCCCATAATCAGATTGCATAATATTAACAGCTCCTCCACTAACCGAAATAGTGTCAGTATTAAAGTGATTTTTGAAATTTCCAATTGTCATAAAAATTTCTCCCCCATTCGCGGTAAACTTCCCTGTCAGTCTTGTCCAATTGGTTTTATCAACTATAAAATTTCCTGCTACATTTTGTATTTGAGGTGTTATAGAATCCAAATCAAAAAATGAATGTTTCTGTACTGTATCTACTGAGAAATTTACACCAATTGCATCCGTTGCGTAATTCATACTATCAGCCAACGAAACAAAGAAACTTAAATAATAGTCTGTTCCGGCTACTAAAGGTGACAATAATTGTACTTCGCAGTATTCTCTATAATCTAACCAAACGGTATCCCAATTAATAAAGCAAGCGAAAAAAGCAGCATATCCGTTACCCGTTCTTGGATTCTGATAACCCCAAAAGTTTTGTGGAACATTAACATCATAAGCAAAGGGATTACAGACATTCAATAAATCAGGTGTCCCTAAAGTTGGTTGAAACCATCCTACTGCATTGAAAATCTGGCTCGGCCCATCAGGACATTGTACTGTATCTTCAAAACTAGGATTAGGTACTAAATTCTGTGCATTACAAATTCTGTAAATCAACACTAAAATGAGTATGCAGATTTGTTTGTTCATCGTTGTCTGTTTGTGTTAGCATACTTGCTTGTTCGCAGTGTTAAAATAGCTGCTAACGTTTGGCGGGCTTACGCAGGCGGGATTACTTGCACTTGCCTTTCTGCACACAACAAATTTAATAAAAGGCACGAACTTTCAAATACCCTCAGCCGCCCACTTGCGTGAGCCCGCTGTTATCCGTAGTTTTTTTTTCTCGATGGAACACTACAGCGTCAATTCTTCACAAGCTTGCCTTTCTTAATCACTCCTCTTTTGTTTCTCAACTCGTAAAGATAAACACCTTTTGCAAATTGTTCTGTGTTTATTGAAGCTGAGATTGTAAATGATTGATGAAATATTTTTCTTGAAGTAATATCATACAAATTCACTTCAACAAGTTCATTTCTTTTTCCTGTGATATTTATTTTATCGCTAAATGGGTTAGGAGAAATTAAAATTTTATCATTTTTAATCTCATTTAAATCTGTAAAGCAAATAGCAGAAGTACAAACAATGTTTATACTGTCAATGTAATAGTAGGCTCTTCCTGGAAGAGAAGGACAATCTACATGAATGGTATCTGTACTGTCAGATTCAAAAAAGTTGCCAATATAAATATGCGTGTATGCCGAATCAGCAATAAAATTCCAGCCTAACAAAACCCAATTTAGTGTATCAGAAATTATCGAATTGTCATAAAGCTGTGCATAATTATTAACAGGAATAAGACTATCAAATGAATATCCTGAAGTTGTAAGCCGCACTCCCATTTTATTTGTGGCAAGACACATATATTGCTGTGGTGTAGTGTTTCCACTGCTAACCCGCATAGAAATTGAATAATTGGCACCCGGAACCATTGTGTCAAGCAAATCAGCACCTATATATTCTCGATACCAGTAAGTCCAATCGTATGTAAATAGTCCCATGTAAGCACCACCATGAAATGGCGCTTGACCTCCAAAATAATTATTGGGAACAGAATTCTGACCGAAAGTTGAACAAGTGTCAAAATAATCAGGAGTACCTACAAGACCAATAACTCCCCCGAACTTATGCCAACCTATGCAGCTATCTACTTGATTCGCCCCGGGAGGACATGAATAATACTGTTCAAAACTCGGATTAGGCACTAAATTCTGTGCACCGCAAACCCCACAAGTGATAAACATTATGATTAAGCAACAAAGTTTATTCATGGCGACAAAAAATTACGCATAACGTTTGGCGGCTTGGCGCCGACGGGATTAAAACCACTAGCCTTTCAGCCGTCCAAAGTTAGTTAAAGGTACGAACGTTTCAATTAGCTCTGTAGCCCGCTGGTGCTAAGCCGCTGTTATGCGGTCGTGCTTTCAAGTTTATCATTAATGTAAGTATGCCTGATGTTTGCGGGAATTTTCTCCCATACATGATTTGGGATACCTCTTTTCTTGTCAAAAATTATTTTGCCACCTTGTATAATTGTTAGGTAATTCCAATATACCATAAAGAAATCACCTTCATGTATAAATTCCATCCAACCCTCAGCAATCAAATTGTCGCTGGTGTCAAAGAGTGTAATACCTGAGAAATTTTCAAGACTGCCGTCCAAATAATTCGTATCTTTTCCTTCTATGCAACTTTCTGACCAGTCGAATTTGATCCCGGAAATATCAACGTAATAATTTCTTAGGTCGGACAATAGTTGTTCTTCGACTACCTGCTTTAGTTTTGGTCCCATTGAACTGGCTAATCCTAAGTTGGAATAGTTCGGTGTTTGAGTCATTAAAATTATTTTAGCATGCCGCATAACTTGTTTATTCCCGAATGTCCTTAACCAAAAGTTTCGTCAATGCAGCCATTTCACTGGTTGTTGCAGAAGCTTTTATTGTTCGGGGCATTTCGGGTATTTCCTTTGCAAAGCCCCAAAATGAGCAAAAGGATTGAGAAAAGCAAGGAAGGACGCCCGGTGAATGGTTTGTTCGTTCAAAGTCCGGCTGACTTATGGAAATCGGGCTGATTGAATGTTAAAATTATCTTATGAAAAAAATAAAACAGCTGTTGCGAAAAGCACAGGCGCCCCTAAGCTAAACCGGATTGGAGGGAGCCGGCCTGCGTTACGCAGTAAGGCAGGCCGGCCGACCGGAAAGCCGGCCTGCAGCAGGAATAAAACGCAGGCGTTTGTTTTCTAAAAAAAAAACAATATTACCAACCTGGTACATCCGGGTATGAAAAATCAAATCCTGATTATTTTTTTTACGGTTTCCATTTCGCCCGAACTGGTTTTGATGCGAAGCAGATAGATGCCATTTGAAAAATCAGCGGTATTGATTTTTATTGCCTGATCACCGGTGATTGTTTGCGGGCCCGAATAAACCAGCCTGCCATGTGCATCAACCAGCGTAATGAAAAATTTTCCCTGGTCATTTTGCAGCTGCAGGTTCAGTTCATTTGTAAACGGATCCGGAAATATATGCCATTGCTTTGCCTCCACCGTTTCAATGGAACTGGTAAGCGATGTAAATTCCCACCAGTCGTTGCGTGCAACAAAACCGCTGTTATAACCTGTTCCCGCAAAAACCCGCCCGCCGGCGTTTTGTACAACAGGCGCCATGATAACTCCCCCGCTAAAGACAGGGGCGCTCACCCAGGAATCTGTTACGGCATCATACATCCTGCAGGAAGAGAAGCCGTTGAAATTCGGGAAATTAATTCCGCCAATGATATATATATTATTTCCGTTTGCCACCACGCCGGCATCCGCCCTGCCGCTGCCTCCCATGGATGCCCTGGAAGTCCAGGTATCGGTTGCAGGGTCGTATGCATAAAAATCGGTGAACGAAGCTGACTGGTCGTCATTGCCGCCCAGGCCAACATACCCCGTATTGCCGATAACAGCGCCTACGGCATAGGCTCTTGGCGGTCCGGGCAAGCTGCTTTTCTGTGACCAGGAATCAGTGGCAGGATCATATTCATAAAAATCGTTGTAGGTGGTTGTCCAGGAATTATTGGGCCCGACTACAAAGGTCTGACCTGTTCCAAGATACCCTTTGTTGCCAATGGCAAAGCCGACTGCCTCTTCGCGTTCAAAGCCGGGAAAGCCTGCCTTTTGTGTCCATGTATCGGCTGAGGGTTCGTATTCCCAAAAATCATTGAGGTAAATATTACCGTCGTTGCCTGTGCCCATGTAAGCCTTGCTGCCAATGGTGAATGCCGTGGATGCCGACCTGTTTCCTCCGGGGAAGTTTGCTTTCTGCGTCCATGCATCCGTTGCCGGATCGTATGCCCATACGTCATTGAATAAAACGGCACCGTCAAAACCACACATGACATAGATGGTATTGCCGACTGTAAAACCCGTTGCAAAAGTGCGGGGCGTTCCCGTGAGGCTTTGGCGCTGGGTCCATTGTGCGAAAACGGGAAGCGAAGTGCATGCAAGTAAAATGATTGCTGCAAGTGATTGTAGATTTTTAGCCATTTGATGAATGGTTGTTTTATTTTGGTTTTGATGATGCGGATGACAACAGCTGAAATTGAAATACAGTAAGACTCTTTTTTCTCCGCGTTAGTTTTATTTTTTCACGATGAACGTATGCTGCTTCACCACCCCGCCTGCATTGGTTACGATGTGGTAAGCACCGTTTTTAAAATTGTCCAGTTTTACCGCATGTTTGCCGGAATGAACCGTCCCTTCACTCACCAGTTGCCCGAACGTGTTATATATTTTGTACGTCAGCGATTTATTTTCTTTCGTAAGGATATTCAGCTGACCGGTTGCCGGGTTGGGATACATTTGAAATCCGCTGTCGTCATCCACCGGGTTGAGCCCGCCTGTAACAGCATGATTAAAACCAACATCATCCACTAAGAGCCTTGTGCCGAAGCCGGGCTGGCGCGATCCGGGAACGGCCGTATAAAAGTTGTGGATGCTGAGGCTGTAAAATGACGCCAGACCTGCTACTGAATAATTAATGGGAGCATCAATGAGGGTATAGCTGCCGGCAGCGCCCGTGATAATAATTTCTCCTTTTGCCAGCTGGTTGCCGCTGCTGTCCCACAAGTCAATTTCGGCAAATGCAGAATCTCCGTTTACAGGAAAGAATTTATAGTAGAAGCCAAAATTCAACGGAACAAAAGGGTTGGCTGATGTGGCATAGGTTGGCACCAGGTTGCTCAATCCCCATGCGCTGAAAACCGGGTCATCGTCGGCGGCAACCGCTCCTGCAATGCCGGTGTTGGTGGTATAGTTCCAGGCGTTTCTCAATTCAAGGGCCAGGGCTCCGGTGTGTGCATCAGTTGCAGGCGCATAAAACTGGTTGTCGAACACAATCGAATCAACCAGCGATCCTCCCGTTGAATCGAGGTGGAAAGGCATTAAATAAACATTTCCCCAGTGCTGTACTGAACCATCAGGATTCAAATATTCAAACCCGGCGTTATAAACGGACTGGGCCCAAATGGCAGGCGCTTTTAAAGACAATGCGATGACCAGCATGGCTAAAGTTTTTTTCATAGCTGAAGATTTTGGATGCACAGGCATCAGTGGTTGAGTCCTCCAAAAGTAGCCCTGTGCATGAGGCAATGCCAAATTTTAAGGGTAGACATGAGGTAGACAACGCCTGCAAATACGTAGTCCTGCTGTATACAAAATGACTTTACTTCAGGTTTAAGATAAAATCGGTGAGGTTGTCTTCTGAATTCAGCTGTAATTTTTTGCGCAACCGGTAGCGTGCAGTCTTAACGCTGTCGGGCGAAATATTCAAAATAACCGACATTTCCTTGATGGATAAATTCATCTTTATCAAAGCACAGATCTTCAGATCATTGGGGCTTATGTCAGGGTATGCCTGTTTGAGGCGGGAATAAAAGTTCCTGTTCAGGCCTTCAAATGAAGCATTAAAATGAGCCCATTCCCTGTCGTGGTTCAGTCCTTTATTGATGAGCCTGTGAAGCGGGTTGTTTCCGTCAGCATCTTTATCCGCTTCCAGCCGTTCCTTCAGCTCCATCAGCAATTCGTTTTTCTGCACCATCTGAAAAGTAACTGCGCTTAACTGACTTTCCTTAAATTCCAGTTCATTCCGCAATTGCTGCTCTTTCAGTTTTTTCTGCTCTTCCATAGCAATTACCAGCTCTCCTTTTGTTTTCAGCAGCAGCTTATCCCGTTTGTTTATTTTCTTTAAAAATAAAATGGAGCCGGCGCCGATCAGCACCAAAAATCCGATGGTTCCCCAAAGCAAATAATTGGTAAGTAATGCAATGTTCTTTTCTTTTTGCATGATAACCAGCTGCCGGTCTTTTTCCGCCACTTCAAACCGGATTTCAAGGCTCCTGGTGATCCTGTCTTTTTCCCAGGTGGCAAGCGTGTCGTTCAGGTGCTGCATTTCTTCTCCATATCTTAACGCTTCCCTGAAATCGCCCTGCTGCTTTTTCAGATCCAGGAGTTGCTGAAGCGCCTTCAGGTAAAAAGATTTATCACTTAATGAAGCGGCAATTTGTTTTGATTTCAAAAAGTACGTTTCGGCTTCCTGTTCATTTTTCTCAAAAGCGAGCATCCATTTTCCCAGCCCGAGCAGTGACAGCACCTGCGACTGCCTGTTGCCAGTGCTGTCGGCAATAAACAGGGCGCGGTCATAATAAATGCGGCTCTGCGCTTTGTTACCCTGGTTCAGTTCAATGTCGGCAACGCTTAAATAAGAGCCGGGCAGGTAGAGAAAATTTTTGGTGACCAATCGTTCCTGCAATGCCCTGCGGTGGAAATACTCCGCTGAATCCATTACATTTAAATGACTGTATGCAATACCCAGGCTGTTGTAAATTAAACCAAGGTATCCGGTGGTATCGTTTGCAGTAGCAAAGCCTGCCATGGCTTCTTTGCTCAGTTGAATTGCTTCGCGGTATTTGCCCTGCCGGCTGTTGATGGTGCTGATCAACTGCAGGCATTTGCACCGGCCCGTTAATGCTTTTTGCGGTTCCGTTTTTTCGAGCTTTTTAAATTCATCCATGGCCTGCAGGCAGTAGTGAAGTCCCTGGCTGTAACTTACGCCGTAGGAGCAAATCCCCATGTTAAGCAAAGCTGTTGCTGCATTCCAGGTGTCATTTTCATTTAACGCCTTTTCATACGCTGCTCCGAAATACTTCAGCGCTTCCGTTTCATGGTCCCTGGCCAGCTCGTTCCAACCCTGTTGCAGGAGCGTGGAAGAACTGTCTCCAAGGAGGCTGTGACTGATCAGTAAAAAAACAAGGGCCGCGGAAAAATATTTCTTCAATGCATTTTATTTTTCGGGACAAAGAAACGAAATTGACCGGAGGATTGGTATTTTATTAAGCTTGCAGGCATGCTGCTGCAGGCTTTGCGTAAAGAAAAGCGAAGGGTGCGGGCGTTTCAATTGAAAAGTGGATGGACTGGAAAAGGAGTTTGCCTGATTACACTTTACTTAAAAGCCATTGCTGAGCCGTTTCGACGGAGTCAACTACCTTTATCAGGCTGCCTCTGTTCAATGCCACCGTTTCAGCAAACTTATTGATATGTTCTTTTGGCCAGACAACGGCCAGTTTTACTTTTGAACCTAATAAGCCGGCAATATGTTCTGCGACAAAAAATCTGTCCATCGTAGGGACATCAGTGCCTTTCAGGCTCAGGCAATTCACCAGGACCCTGGCAACATTTTCTTTCTCGCACGCTTCGGCTACTATTTTGGGATACAACATAAAATCTTCTTTGTCATACTCGCCAGACAAAACAAGTAGCAGGTAATTTTCTTTTTTCTCAAACACATATTGACTTTTCATCATGTACAATGTTTTTATGTGATGCCCGGTGTTTTATGCATTAATCCCGTCTATCCTGTCCACAAGAAGAATTCCAATACGTTATAAACAAGATAAAGAGAAGTCGTCAGGCCGGCTCTTTCCAAGGGGCTTGTTTACTTCTTCTCCGGAGCAGGTTCTTCAAGAGATTCATTTCCCTTTGTGTTCAGTCCGTATTCGTTTTCTCCTTTTTGTCCGTTTGAAAAAACCAATATAAAAAAATAAATCGGAAAAATAATTTGCCGCCATCCTGCCTGGCCTACATCATGACATCTTTTAGTTCCCTGTGCAGCAATAAACCAGAATAATGGAATTTGTAAAAGGTTAAGGATTTCGAGTAAGGAATTGTTTTGAATAGCAGTTTGAATAATTGATAAGCAAACAAAAAATATAATCAACGAAATCCCATATTCAGTTCGCCTGATTCTTCCGTCAAAATTAAAAGGTGCTTTAAACATTATTATCTAACATTAACAATTGTCCAATCTGAGTTTTCATTTTTAACAACCTGAATGTTATAATCTTTAAATTTCTCTTTCCCTTTTACAATGAAATTAAGGTCGGCATTTCCTGTTTCGCCTGTTGAAGCTATAGATTTTGAATACCCTCCCATGGGAATAAGAATAATGCTATTTACTTCTCCAATTTCATCTGAAACTGATTTGTCCGTTTGTAAGTAATGCTTTGCGATTTGATATGCACCTAGTTGAGGAATAACAACAAGTAGCAAGGCTTGAATTGACAAGACAAAAATCATTAACCCGATTGCAACTTTCTCAGAAGTAGCCTTTCTCTCCTGCAATTTTTTAGACTGTATTCTTTCTCTTACAAGAAAGATAATTGTAATTGCTACAAGACTCCATCCGATATACTTGCTTTCCCAAAAGAAATATAGACCAATCAAGCGGCACAAATAACCATAAAGAAGTAAAACCCCCGTTAATATGATAAGTGTTTGGCTGCCCTTAGCTAAAGATTGAAATTTCTCAAACATAGTGCTTTCTGTTTCCTGTCAGCATGAAAATATTTAATTTTCAATGTCACCAAATCTTACTCTCTCTCTCTCTCTCCGACGACCTCAAATATAAATTAAAACTACTGAATTTCATAAACCCGCCTCAGCTTCCGTTTTTGCAAGGCTTATGTTACTGACTGGCTTTTATTTCCACCACATATGGATTTGAACAGTATATCTAGAGTATACTTTTTTTCCTTGTTTCTCTCCTGGAGTCCATTGAGGCATTATATTTACTATCCTTAATGCTTCCTTTTCAAGAGCAGTGAGTTCACCATTGCTATTGTGGGTCCTATAGACACAAGAGTTTCTAATATTCCCGGTAGTATCAACTATAAAGGTTATAAAGATGGCAAGCTTCCAATCATAATAATCTATTGAATGCTCTATATTTCTTTGAAAATATAAGTCCATTGCTTCTTTTCCTCCGGGATATTCTGGTGCCTTGTCAAGGATATTAAAAACTTGTTGATTATCAATAGTGTCAATCTGGGGAATACAGGTTGATGCAATTTTTGAATCTTTTGTCTGAGCATATGTTGCCATTCCAAAAAGCAATTGCGTATAAAGCGAAATATTTAGTAGTCTGTTCATTTTTGGTGGGCATTCGAAACCGTAAGCTGTCTGCTAGCACCAGCGTTTATTAATTGATCAAAAGTTTCTATTCGCAATGTACGCCCAACCCGTGTTAGGCACAGTATTTATTCGTCCCATTTCACCATTGTAGGATCCGTCTCTTCAGCTTGTCTATGTGCTTTCTTAATAATGACTTCTGAAATTTCTCCATTTTCTGAATACAGTTTGTCAATTATCTCTGCACGTTTGCGTTTTCTAAAATCTACGTAGATATGCCTTTTAATACTTCCATTTGAATAATACCATTTGCGTTCATAGAAATACACACAAGTGTCCTTAAAATTTGATCCATACATTGAAGTGTAATACATCAAGCTGTCTTTATAAAGCCTTTCACCTGAAATACGCCACTTTCCTTTATGGCCAGAATAATGTTCTCTATAATCGCACTGAAAGCGCTCCAAAGTATCTGATTGGGCAAATGAAATTAACGTAATTATGCAAGCTGATAAAGTTAAAAATAATCGTCTCATTTTAATAGTGCCTAACGTTTTGATGGCTTGCGAATCTGCCTGCCATCGCGCCTGCCATCAGGCAGGCAGGGACGGGGCCTTACCTGCAGATTCTGTCCGCTTCCCACAAATATAAATTAAAACTGCTGAAGTTCATAATCCCACCTCAGTCTCCACTTTTACATGACCTATGTTAGTGGAGGGGACTAATGGCTTTTAAACTTTACAAGGTGTTTATCAATAATAAATTTACCAGCGATCACAGAAAAACCAATAAATAATAAGGTGCCTGAAGCTATTGGAAATGACTTAAGATTTTCTCCCCAACCAACAGAGTAAAAAAATAAAGCACAGATAAATGCAATCCAAGTGAACCATTTTCTATTTACCATAGAAGTAGCTGTATTTTGTATTAGTATTATCATAGCAAAAATAATCGTAGAAAGATCCCTGTTGTAGTTTGAAATGATCTCCTTACCAGATTTTTCGAAGTTTTCCATTAAAACCTGAAAAAACAATGTTGCCAGAAAATATACGGCTACCTGAATTATGCTGGCTATTAAACTAAATAACAATAATCTTTGGACTACTTGCTGAACAAATATTTTCATCTGAAGTATGTTCATTTTCATTTCCCCGATTCCCTATTCTTTTGCCGTCAGCCAGTGCATGATGTTCAGCGCCAGTTTTTTATTGTCGGCATTATAGTTCATTCCAACTTTGTTATTGTCCCTGGTCTTTTGTGCCGTAAGCATGGCAGCTTCTCCCAGGCAGACCAGTTTCCCTTTCCCCGGTCTGCTGGCAACACCCTGTGAACGACCTTTTGCTGACTGAGGATTGTCGTAGGTTACTTCAACCCGTGTGTCATCTCCGTCTTTAGTAACTTTCGTATTCGGTGTCATGTCGTATGCAGCATCTGAAAGGGTCAAAAAAGAAAAGCAGGAGCTGTCTTTGCATTTGATGGATTGCCCCGTAAACGTTATCACCCTGTTCACTCCTTTGGTAATTGCATGTTCTTCGAGCAGCTTATTCTCTCTTGAAAATTCCAACTGGCTCTGGTCATTTGCTTTCCTGTCGCAGCACACGCTGTCCTGCACCATCCCTTTTTGAAATTCAATCCCCAGTTTATTTCCCAGGTTTTCCACGGCTGAACCAAATGGGAAATGGTCGGCAATCAGCAACAGGGAGCCACCGTTTATCACCCAATTCTTTATCGTTTCAGCTTCGTCTTCTGTAAATGCAGGCGTGTCGTTCAGGTCTCCTTTACCTTTGGCATTGGCGATCACAAAAATATTTGCAGTGTTCAGTAATTCCATCGTCACAGGGGATGCAAGTGTTTTTATCTCATAACCATCATTTCTGAAAAGCTGCGCAAAAGGCTTATATAAGCCATTGGTCGTATGAAAATTGTTATGTCCCTCGTCGAATAAAATTACCGGCTTATTTTCTTTAAATGCAGGCGTTTCAACTGTTGCGTCAAAGTCATTGTCCACACTTTGCAACGGGGTTTCTTTGCATGAAAATAATGAAGTGGCTAAAGTTATGAATGTCAATATTTTTTTCATTGGTATCTTTCCACCTCTTTATTTTGTTAGGTAAATACAAATCAAAGATTCATGAACGCCAAATTTAACGATTTCAGGGTTTGCGAAGATCTTTTACCATTAACATTTGTCTGGTCAGGAAATAATTGTCAAAATAAAATGTATAGAAAAAGTGGGTGTCAAAATAACAGGGTACGGAAAAATCAATTTCATAGGTCCCTTTATTTTGCGCTTTATTTACAAGCGTATTTACATATCTTCCTGCAAAGTCATAAACTTTTATAGTTACTTTTCCCTTTGAGGGCAATGAATATTTTATAGTTGTTTTACCGGAAAACGGATTAGGATAATTCTGCTCCAGGACCAGCCCTTCCAAAGACGCCGGCTCATTTATACCCGTAACCTGGTTTGAATATTTCCAAATCCTGTTTCCGCATGCATAGGCAATGGTATCATTGATTTTGCGGAAACGATTAAAATTTTCAGCAAACGGAACAACATTCCATGAATCACCCCCGTCTGTTGTTTCTTTAACCTGGTTAAGCGCAGAACCGCACCAGCCAACCGAATCATTGATGAATCCAATTCCCTGTTCATACCAGAGCGGAATACTCCATATTTTTTCCTGCCATGTTAACCCGCCATCCACGGTTTTTAAAACAGGGATAGAATCCATGCCCGGCCATGCTTCAACAGAAGCATATCCTGTATATCGTGAAGGAAAATTAAGCTTCCAGCAATGTCCGTGAAAAGAAGGTGTTGATGCAACCTGCAGCCAGCTTTGGCCGCCATCTGTTGTATAAAAAATGGCATACCGTACATCATTTGAATTAGTTCCGGTACATCCTGCAACCAATCCGGTATCTGCTGAAAAGAAATGGCAGTCAATAAGGAAGAAAGCAGGAGGATTAAAGTTAACAGATGTCCATGACGCACCTCCATCAGCTGTTTTCATCATATAACAGGGCCCGCCTACACGTCCTACCGCATACACTACTGAGTCGTTAACAACGCTGATGCCGCACAATCCCTTTGGCCATGGGCCGGTAATACTGGTTACCGGTTGCCATGTAATACCACCATCAATGGTCTGGTAAAGCGGAACGGTGTCAGTGGTTGGGCTCCATGAACCGGGACCAAGATTGCCGGCCCAGCCTTTGTTTGCATTAGCAAAGCCAACACACCGGAATGAAGTTGCAGGTTGAAACAACTGGGTGATCCATGAAGTTCCCCCATCCGTTGTTTTATAGATATAACCATCCACGTTTACAACCCAGCCGGTATCAGCACTCACAAAATAAATATCATCATGCCTGAATCCTGCAGATGGTGAATTATTCAACAGGCTCCACGACTGGGCCTGGCTGAAATAACTAACCAGCATGATAAGTAAGAATGACAGCGTTGATTTTTGCATGCGGAATATTATATAAGCAAGTTAACGGCCATAACGCGACGCCGTAGCTGGTGGCAGTACACTATTCATCATAGCTTAGTTTACTATCTCCGGTAATTGGTATTTGCTCTCCAAGGTATTTTGGACTTTTATTAATGATCACTTCCGTAAATGCTTTTACGCTGGACAGTGCTTCCCGTATTTTTAATGATTTCATGGCAGCGTATTGTCTTTTGTCGGCTTTTATCCCAAATGCCTCTATGCCCTGACTTCTGGCTATATACACAGCCCGGGGCAAATGGAATTTCTGAGTTACAATTATTGCATCCTGCACTTTAAAAATAATTTTGGCTCTTACCATGGTATTATAGGTATCAAATCCGGCGTGATCCAGAAAAATATCTTCAGTATTTATTCCATGGTTTATTAAATATGCTTTCATATTATTCACTTCATCATAAGAGGTCTGGCCATGATCGCCACTTAACAAAAAGCGGGAAATCTTATTGTTGTGATATAACTCAATTGCCATATCGAGGCGATCCTGTAAATAGTCGGATGGTGTACCATTTTGCTGGACTTTTGCTCCCAATACGATAGCCGTATAACATTTAGGGACCTCAGAAATGTTCTCATATAAGAATCGTTTACTATTCCCAATCACAACAAAGTTGGCTATTATCAATATGAGCAGCAAAAATGTGCCCAGGACAATAACAGGCATTATCAACTTTTTTATCTTTTTCATTTCTGTCTGAGGTCGGGAGAATTCTGAGTTATTTTTTAAGTTCATTTATTAATTCATTTATTCTCTCTAAAGTTTTATCACTCCATCCTGTAATTCCAGGGACAATGTTCAAGATAACTTTTTTACCGCTAAGTACTCTAAATGCAGGTCTCAAAGTACCCTTTGCACCTGCCTCAGTCGCATACGTTGCATTAACATTGCTTAGATCAAATTGTAATATAGATTTTTTTAGCAGTCTGGCTTCTTCTATACGAATAGTCTTTTCCGATGGATTTAACTGAATTTCTGTTATTCTGTGACCTAAAAAATAAATTCCAATGATCACAGCAAATGTATAAATTTCAATTAAGATTGCAGTTTGCAATGAAAGTGCACATAATGCCGCAACAACTCCGATCACTAATGAAATAAGAAGAAGCAGTAATAAAACGTTTGAGGCTCTTGGCTTAAAAACTAAGTTGTTGTTAACAGGTATCATCTTAAGAGTTAATTTGAATTACCGATAACGGTTTGCAAGCAGTCACAGTCTGGTTTACGAAGTATCACCTGTCTATCCCGACAAAAGGTTATTTAAAGATACAAAAGTTTCTGTTACGGCGTCCGCTGCCTTTTATTAGCCCGTGCTAGTAGTGTATGCGGCCCACAGTTATGTTTAGTCACCTGTCTGCCCAGTTTATTTAAACCAGCAGAACTTTCCGTCAGCGTCCTTAGTTTTTAATATAATATAATTTTCTCCGTTGAATTTTTCTTCGTCGTAATATCTTATTTCGTCTTTTAAGTTGTCAAAGTTGATTTTGTCGTCACATAGGTAGCAGTGTAACTTAAATTTTTTATCGGAAACAAGCTTGCTGGTTTTATCATTATATATTTTGAAACAGATAGTTTTGTCGGCTTTGTTAAGACTGTCAATTGAAAACCAATGTCCATTCGTATTCTCACCGGCCCAAAATGCTTTTTTGGGAATGCCAGGAAGTCTTTCGGGAATACCTGGCTTACAATTTACCAAAAAACATAATATAGTTAGAAAGAATATTGCCTGCTTTGTCATTTTTAGAGATTTACGATGACCGGTATTTTCATCATAAATGCTGATACATAGAACCAAAGTTTGATTAACTACAAATGTTTCTGTTCAGCTCTAAACCGCTTTTTGCCAAACCATAAACTGTTACTTTTCACAAAGCTCTTTCAACTTGTCGAGTGCATTCGGATAGGTCTCGTTCATATAATCCAGGAAATCTTCTGTAGTGTCCAAGGCAACAGTGACGGTTGTAGTCCCATTGTTTTCTTCGAAGGTATAGTTTTCAAATCCGTTTGCCCATTTTTCCACTTCCGGTCCTTCAGTAACTTCCTTATCGGCTTTTAAAAGACCATAATGTTGAATGGAAACAAACCGGTTGGGAATGTTTTCAGCTATCCTGGAAACCATCCCACCCTTTGCTCCATGCTCATCCACTCCAACAAACAGCATTTTATTTCCCTTGTCCCATTTTCCTTCATAGGTTGATGTCGGGTTAAACAATGCAGTCCATTGCTCATAGGTTGATTTACTGTTAATGCCAAGCATAAAATCATATACCCTGGCTACAGGAGCTTTAATGCTTACTTTGAATTGTAATTTTTTCATAATATTAAATATTTGTTTAGGTTCTTATAGTGTTCCGGGGCTTTACGCTGTTTGCTTTTGTTGGTTAAAGAGCAGGAAAGTTAATTAAAAAAATGGTATGCGAATAAAACAGATCCTTGGAACTTTTCTCCCCTGTTGCCGCGCGCCCAACAAAATCAAATAGCGCCAGGGCCTTGTTATCGGAAGCGTAATGCACTATTTAATGAGTTGCAGGTTTCCATTCTTATTAAATTTCAACTCGCTTTCAGTTGTATAATAAGCAATCCAATAATAGGTTCCGTCACTACAAGGCGATCCATCATATTTGCCGTCCCAGCCTTCTTTAAAATTATTAGAACTGAACAGTAATTTTCCCCATCTGTCATAAATACTTAAAGATACATCCTTGATATTGGTAGCTTCAACCGGACGAAAGAAATCATTAAAATTATCTCCATTGGGAGTGAACACATTTGGGAAAATAATACTATAATTAGTTTTTGGTGAATCAATGTCGCATGTAATATCAGGTGTGTATTCCCAGAAATCATCAAGTAAAATCAAATTCCAACCTGAAACATATCCGCCGGTCCCAATATACCCTTTGTTATTAATTGAAAAGCCGACTCCGTGATCCCTCCCAATTCCGGCAAAATTAGCTTTTTGAGTCCAAATATTTGTTACTTGATCCCATTGCCAAAGATCATCTGCACTGAGACCATTCACAAGGCCGGTGCAAATAAATCCGGATGTACAAAAAGAAAATGCAGTAGCCACATTTCTAGGTCCACCACCAACATTCGCTTTTTGTACCCAAATATTTGTTGTTGGATCCCATTCCCAAAAATCATCCTTTAATACGCCATCGTAACCTGTTCCTATATAAGCTTTAGTACCTACTGAGAATCCAACAACATCGCGTCTTGCGGAACCGCCGAAATTTGCCTTCTGAATCCAAACATTTGTTGATTGGTCCCATTCCCAGAAATCCTTCAAATGAGTTGGCGAATACCCTGTTCCAACATATCCTTTAGAGCCTATTGAAAATCCTGCAAAAAATTCTCTTCCAGCTCCGGGTAAGTTTGCTTTTTGCGTCCAAACATCGGTTAGCTGGTCCCATTCCCACAGATCCTGATAAAAAATACTTTGGTCGCAGCCACCAACAATATATCCCTTTTTACCAATTGAAAAGCCAACAGCCCCCCAACGTGCAGGACCCCCCAAATTTGAAATCTGTGTCCAACTGCTGGAGGGTGCATCATATTCCCAAAAATCATTTTTGAAGCCTGAGTTATCCTTCCCTGTTCCTATATAACCTTTTTCTCCAATAGCAAAGCCAGTGGCAATCCATCTGGCTGTACCCGGAAAACTTGCTTTTTGCGTCCAGTAATCAGCCGTGGAAGTTAAAGTAAGAAATAGTAAAATGACAGTAAATGCCCTTTTCATTTCACTTTAAATCAGAGTCATATCCAAATTAGTTTCCGATAACGTTTTGGGTATTGCCGAAAGCATGGCTTTTTAGTACTAAAGTTCAATCGGAGAACGAATTTTATACCTTTCACAAATGTCCAATCGAAGCCTTTCAGCCCCGCTTTTGGCAATACCATGTTATCGGTTTGTGCTTTCTGTGGTAATTTGGTAAACAATTAAAGAAAATAATATTGATATCAGGATTGTTTTTTTACACCTGGAGGGATCCACCTCCCATTCATCATTTCTTCTCTTGGCCAGTATATCCTGAGTAACAGATTGAATGAACCGCCTGGCGCTGGCAACCAGTTATCCTCCTTATCTTTTCCCGGGTTATCCTTTTGGATATAAATATCCACCGAACCATTTGCGTTTTTCTTTAATGGATTACGGTCGCCAATGGCAAAACGGTTGATCGGATTTGCGCATAAGAAACCCTCGCTGTTGTACATGGTTAGACTCCAGAATGCATTAGAGGGAGGTGTTTCTCCTTTATCAAAATGCAATACATATTTATGCTTTGACCCATCATATACTTCACCGTCTGCGTCGGTTGAAGAAGCAGGATATATAGCATCTGCATCGAGGTTAGCGCCTAAACCATTGTAAGCGACAATGGCCCTGAACATATAGTCTGTACCGTAGCTTCCCAACCCTTTGCCCACAGACCATCCATTGACAGGCTTGATATAGGAAAGCCCGCTTTGAGACATATAGTTCTTCGCCCATGCAGGAATTGTCTTTAATGAGTCCTGCACAGCCTGGGAAAACATAGACGCATCAAAAGATGCGCCTGGCGCAATACCAAGCGGCACTAACTTCTTTAAAAAGTCGGAATCGGCAACAGCAGGCGGATTGTCGACCATAAGTTTATTCAACAGCATGAAATAATCGGATATGAACATGTCAGTTACAATATCATTCGGAGCTTTTTTCGGAATACCGGGATCTATTTTTCCGGCAGGCGAACTATAGGCTTTTCCATAAGCACTCAATGGTATCAGTTGATAATTCTCCTGTATTTGCTTCACTGTAGTGGCGCCATCATGGGCATTATTTACCTGTGTGCGTCCGATTATCCATACAGTATGGGTTGGAGATTTTACCTGTTGCATTCCTATTGGAACCTCGCCTGTCCATCCCGGGGGAGTAATAAGATGTGTTTGCGCATCTGTTCCGGTGGTCCGTTTACCTGGCGAAAAGAAAACGTTGGTCCATGCGTCCAGCATTGGGAACAGGTAGTACCGGCCGTTGGTATTCGGCAACTTGAGTACGAAGGGTTCATTAAGTTCAAGCCATGCTGAGGTGTAATACGTATCATTATTCGCTCTTACTACATCACGAAACTTGTCATCGGGAAAAAAGTTTGCACTTATCAATTGGTTGACCGGTGCCGCCACCCTGCCCCCTTCATTGGATGCCTTTTCCACATTTGTCATTACCCGTTTCGAAGCATTCATAACTACAAGCGGGTAACCGAAAATATAAGCATCTTTAACAGCCTGGATGATTTGTTCATCACTCATTGCAACCCCGGCATTCTCCTGAGAAGGAGATTTTTGTGCCTGATTGCATGACGTTATTCCGATAGCTATCGGAAATAGTGCTACATATAGAGCGTGTTTCATTTTCATTTTTTAAATTTAATGATATTCAATATTTATTATCCTATTGTTGTTAATCAAACAGAAACATATTTTTGATGCAATAAATGTCTGACAATATCCAAAAGTCTGCATTAGCATGACCGCTAACGTTTTTGGGCTTTGCGTTGGGCGGAATTAAGAGCACAATCGCTTCACCTTGCACCAAAGTTAATAAAAAGTAACAACGTTCAAATTACCACATCAGCCCGCCTGACGCAAAGCCCGTGTTATCTGCTGTTTTTCTTAATCTTTTCAAGCGCTATGGGAAGTTTGGCTGACATAAATTCTACATGTTCATCAAGAACATCAATTTCGACCAGCAGTGTAAAGAAACCTTTACCTTCTTTAAGTGAATAAGCTTCTTTTGTTCCAGACCATTTCTTTACTTCATCATCAACAGGTTGTTCTTGTCCGTCCACCACGTTTCCAATATGTTTAAACTGAATGATTTTATATGGGATATGTCTTTCAATGACACTGTATATTCCACTTTTGTCAGATGCGAGAAACATTATTTTACTGCCCTCTTCCCAATTGTCAACTACATAATGAGAGCCTTCGCCAAAAACTCCAGCCCAATCTCTATATTGCTTATCGTCCCAAATTGCATTCCATATCTTTTCTTTATCAGCTTTAATTTCTATAGAAAATTGTAATCGGTTAATCATTTTGTTGTGGTTTGCAGTTTTATCGATTACCTTATCATGTTCAATTAGTATTTCTTTTTTTTCCGAATATACAGATTCGGATTGTGGTGTATTAGAACAACCCAAAATTGTTGATGTTGAAATCAGGAATACTAATAATTGCTCCATTTATCATTTCTTAATAGCAGATGCCGTTTTGCAGATTTGTGATGGGCGGGATTTTCAGTACAAATGTTGATTTGGAGAACTGAACTTTCTTTAACCAAAAAACTATCAGCGGTGCACGAAACTCCGCCTGTTGCAAATGTGCTATAATAGCCAGTTTTTGTTCACATCAATTTAGTCCTATTTTGTTCTTTATTATGTCTTTCAATTCTATTGCTTCAGTCTTGTCAATTCCGCTTGTTGCTGTGATAGTGTCATAGCCATAAGAAAACGTGATTTTTATTTTGTCAGTAATCCTTAGAAGTTGGAGCATTGCTGTTGGTCCTTCCGAAACGGTTTCGTCTTTAATGTCAATGTTTTTAACCTCTGAAGGGTTGTATGTTTTTGTCTTTGACCAAAGTGGTGATAGCTTGCTTAATTTTAGCTCTTCACTGCTTATTTTTATTTCCTTGACTCCTTTTAATTGCCATAAAAGTCCCTTCAAAGTAAAATAGGCTACAATTAATGATAGTATAATAATTGCAATTCGTCCTATTACTGACAAGTTATGGGCAAAAAATAAGGATTGAATTATTCCATTTGTAAATTGAATAGTTATTAATGATAAGAATATTATTATTACCCAACTTTTTCTTTTTGGAGTCGAGATTGTAATTCCTGAATGTGTCTCCAGAATATTTGATGTCATTTTTTTCGGTTCTTCCATTTGTCTTGCGGTCTTTCAAAATTCGCTATAACGCTTCGGGGGTTTGCGATGGCGGGGATTATTAGCACTAAACTTCATTCGGAGAACTGAACTTCCACCTTGCACAAATGTGTCTGCGAAGCACGGATCCCCCCGCTATCGCAAACCCCTTGTTATGGGCTGCTTTTCTTTCGTCAGGTTGAGTTTGCTGCGTCAAAGTTGTCACGTTTTTTAAATGTCCATACAGCTATGTTGTCATCAAGTAGTTTTTTGATAGTTTTCCAGTAGTCTTTGTTTGATGTCCAAAAATCAGTTGGGATTTTAAGAATTGCTTCCATTATTGCTCCTTCAGAACCGGTTTCACCATAAGCTAGAATGTTTACCTTCAATTTGTCAATGGCCAATGGAATAATGTAGTCAAGGCTAAACTGTTGTCTGAGCATCATTGCAATGTCGTCATTTGTCAACTCAGTCAGTGGTAATTTTCTTATTTCGTGAGTTCGTCTTACCAAATAACTGTCATAAGTCGGCTCACCCCAAAAGTCTTTCTCCAAATTTTCAAGAGTCTTTTGTCGCCAGTTATTTTGAAGCTTTGTCATTTTTTAAGTGGTTATTTAAAGTTGCCCATAACGAAGAAGGGATTAAAGAAGTAAAAAAAAGAAGGGTTTAGAAGCACAACTGTTCGTTTACCTGCACTGTTTGTTAGAAGCTCAACTCTTTGTTTAACTATCAAAGCCCTTCTTTTTTTTTATTTCTTTTAATCTTGATGTTATCGGAATACCCATACCACGCACACGATTGAGTTTTATTCTTTCACAAACTTTCGCACTTCATTTCCCACTTTTATAAAATAAATTCCAGATGCAAGAAATGAAACGTTCAATTCAACTTTTCCTTTGGCAGTTTTCTGCAAAACAATTTCGCCAACTAAATTAGTGATAACAATGTCCTCTTTATTGTTTAAGAATAAATTCAAAGTTGCTATTGTTGGATTTGGGTAAATAGAAAATTGATATTGTTGCACAATATTTGAAATGCCGGAAACAAAATTGCACCCTGATACAGCCATCGTGTCACAAAATTTAATAATCCATAAATCAAAACTCGGTATTACCAAAACTGTATCCCAGTTATCCCATGTTTTATACCCTCCCATTCCACTGTTGGTTTGATTTGCTATTACATAACATCCGTTTTCCACCACGAGAAGTTGAGTATATTCATCATGTCCATTTGTAAAGATTGTTTTATCCCATAAGACATTTCCACAAGAATCTAATCTTATAATCCATGATTGTTCTTGCCCCAGATTGCTTTCTGTTTTAATTCCACTTATAGGGGAATATGAAGTGCATGCTATTAAATAACCTGCATCATCAGTTAGAGTAATATTTCCAAATTCATCTTCAATTCCTGAACCACCTAAATCCTTATCCCATTGTTTATTTCCCAATGAATCAATTTTGACAATCCAGTAATCCCTATTACCGTATGATGGCTGTGATTTATCTCCACTACTGTCAGAAATAGAAATTCCACCTAAAATATACCCATCAAGAGTTTTTTTTATTTCGAATAACTCATCATTACTTGTTCCACCATATCGTTTATCCCATATTTTATTACCGGATGAATCTATTTTAATAATCCAATAATCTTTTGTTCCAGTAATAGTATCCCAATTACCTTGAGTTACATCATAACTAATAGGAGAAGAGGATGAACCTGCCAAAACATATCCTCCATCAGAATCTTCAATCATTGCATTTAAAATATCATCATTCGTACCCCCGTAAACCTTATCCCATTGTATAATGCCGAGTGAATCAATTTTAACAAGCCAGAAATCATAAGTTGTATTTACAGTGTCAAGATTTGCTTGCGTTTTATCTCCGGAAACTCCACCATCTGAATATCCAGTAAGTAAGTAACCTCCATCTGTTGTTGGTATTAAAGATGAAAATATTTCATAACCAATAGCGCCATATCGCTTATCCCATTGTTTATTACCAAGGGAATCAATTTTGAGAATCCAGTAATCATATTGTCCCCATGATGGTTGAGTTTTATCACCACCAATTCCTGAAAATGAACGACCTCCTAAAATATATCCGTTATCAGTTATCGGTTGTATATATGAAAGAATCTCTGTACTTGTACCACCAAATCTCTTATCCCATTGTTTGACTCCACTCGAATCAGTCTTAACTAACCAATAATCAAAAAGTCCCCATGTGGGCTGTGTTTTATCACCTGAACTATCTGATGCTGAACTACCACCAATCAAAAAACCACCATCGGTGGTTCCTAGTAAGCGCCATAAGAATTCATCTTTATTGCCACCATATCTATAATCCCATTGTTTTACCAAAGGATTTTGCGCAGAAAGATTACTCGAAAAAGTCAGAACACAAAACCATAAAATTAAATTCCTTTTCATTGCTGTTTGACTTAGCACTACCGTCCGTTCAGAGCGCAATGGGTTTCCGATAACGTTTTGAGGGCTTGCGGAGACGGGGCTTACTTGCAGTCTCTGTCCGCCCACCACAAATGTAAATAAAAACCACAGAAGTTCATATACCCACATCGGCCCCCGTTTTCGCAAACCCTATGTTAGCGGTAGCATTATTTTGTTGCATTGTCAGGTTTTCCTTTTACTGGAAACCTTTCCAATATTTCACTTAACTGTCTTACAAGTAGTGGTATTTCAGTCTGGTCGATTTGCATTTCAAATTCAAGTCTACTTCCTGTGCCTGGAAAATCTGACGCTTGACAATCTAAACTAAAATGCCCGATTCCATCACCACTTAATTTAATTCTCAGCCAGTCTTCAAGCGAATAAAATTGCGCTTCGCCTATAAGGTCTTTGTAAAGCGTTTCGAGCCCATTTTGAAATTCTCTAAAGTTTGTAGTCTGAAGTTGCGCTAAATAGTTTGCAGAAAATGCCCCTATTTTTAATTTTATTTTTGCTTTTAACCAGTTAGCGTCCCAATATTCAGAAAGTGCTGGATGCTCATAGTCTAACACTTCAACTTTTAAAAAGTCAGAAGTATCTTTGCCTATAATAAAGAATAATTGTTCGTCACCTGTCAATTTATTGTTCTCTTTTAAATGTTACCGCTAACGTTTAGCGGGCTTTCGCAGGCGGGTTTATCTGCACCGGCCTGGCTACCCGCAACAAATTTAATAAAAGGCACGAACTTTCAATACCCTCAGACATCCGCTTGCGTGAGACCGCTGTTAGCCGTAGTTTTTTTCTCTTGATGGAACGCAGCTACTTCGTTCATTCATAAGCTTGCCTTTCTTAAGCACTCCTTTTTTGTTTCTGGTGATTCAAATAGTCAGCGTTTAATAAATTTACCTAAATATTGTTTACCGGAAATAGTTTGGATATTGTAAAAATAAATACCATTTTGAATTGCAGACAGGTTTATTGAAATATGCTTATTAAAATTTAGATCGAATAGTATTTTTGAGGATACATCAGTAATAATAATTTGGGAGCTTTCATCCTGAGGCAGGAGGATGTTTAATTCATTAGTACATGGATTTGGATATGCAATATGCTTTTTAAAAACGCTTTGTGGGTCTATGGAAGCGGTAAATAACGGATCGCAAAATTTAATTAACCAAAAATCAGCTGATTGATTCCAGTTTGGTTGTGTTTTGTAACCACCTATACCTGCAGATGTCGAGATGCCAAATGAATAACAACCCAATGTATCCTGAGTAAATTCACCATTCAGGTCGCCTCCTGTTGTGAAAATAGTTTTGTCCCAAAGCATCATGCCTGCTGAGTCTGTCTTTACCAGCCATGTTTGATATTGGCCGAGATTGCTCTCAGTTTTATCACCACTGATTGGGGAATTGGACAGGCCAGCAATCAAATAACCATGATCATATGTTTGAGCAACTTTTAATTGCCCGTCATCAAAACCGGATCCGCCAAATCCTTTGTCCCATACTTTGTTTCCTGAACTATCTGTTTTAATAAGCCAATAATCGGATGCGCCCTGAGATTGTTGGGTCTTATCTCCACTTACCCCTGATAGTGACCATCCTGCAAGTATGAATCCATGATCAGTCGTTTGGTATAGCTGCCTTAATTCATCGTAATCCGTTCCACCGAAAGTTTTATCCCATTGTTTAATACCTGTGGAATCAATTTTGATAATCCAGTAATCGTTGGTGTTATTACTACCCCAATTTGCCTGGGATTTATCACCACTAACACCAGAATTGGACCTTCCACCTAAAAGATATCCGCCATCAGATGTTAAGTCTAATGAAATTAATTCATCACCACCTGTGCCGCCATATGTTTTATCCCATAGTTTGTTGCCAAGCGAATCTATTTTGACAATCCAATAATCTGTCGCACCAATTGTATCCTGAGATTTATTTCCGCCTGACGGAGAACTTGAATAACCACCTAAAATATATCCTTTGTCCGCTGTTTCCTTTAAACAAAGAAGCCAGTCAGTTTGAGTTCCACCAAAACGTTTATCCCATTGCTTAATTCCATTGGAATCGGTTTTGACAACATAATAATCCATATCCCCCCAACATGGTTCAGATTTATCTCCGCTTATCCCAGAGCGGGAAAGGCCTCCTAATATATAACCGCCATCTGATGTTTGTTGAATAGCATAAAGCCATTCCATTTCAGTGCCACCAAATCGTTTATCCCATTGTTTGTTTCCAATTGAATCGGTCTTCACCATCCAAAAGTCGGACATGCCCCAGTGTGGTTGAGATTTGTCGCCTCCGATTTCCGAATCGGACCAGCCGGCTAATATATATCCATTATCGCCGGTTTGCCCGACAGCTTTGTAAATATCACTATTATTACCGCCAAATCGTTTGTCCCAAACCTTTACAAGGGGACTTTGTCCGTAACTTGTATGGCACAGGATTGCTATGCAGGAAATAGTGCTCATTATTTTCATTTGTATTGGGTTTAAAATCTGTTTGGAGTTTTATATGAATGCATAGAAGATGGTTTAATTGATAAATACAATCTTACAGTTAATTGAATGTAGATTTTAAATTGTTAAACAAATCACACCTGACGTTTTTAGGGCTTGCGAAGACGGGGCTTTACTTGCAGTCTCTGGCTGTCCACTACAAATGTAAATTAAAACTACAGAAGCTCATATTTTCACATCAGCCCCGTTTTTGCAAGCCCTATGTTATCTGTAGTTTTTCTCTCTCGTTGAAACTCTATCGTGTCAGTCTTTCACAATCTTCCCTTTATTAATCAAACCGTTATTGTTTCTCACTTCGTAAATGTAAATTCCTTTTGCAAGTGGACCTGTATTTATTGAAGTTAATTTTTTGAAAAATTGACTGAGTATTTTTGCCCCTGTAACATCGAATAAAATAAATTCAACAAATTCATTTTCTTTTGTTGTAATAATTATTTTATCAGAAAAAGGGTTTGGAAATATAGCAAAATTATCAATTCTCCTTCCTTCATTGATTCCAACACTTAAATTACATGTTAGAGAATCTATGGATACACAAACATCATCAAAAAGATAATAAGCATTATATCCATGAATTATTGGCTGAAAGTAAACTACTGTAGTGTTGGAATCGTTAAAATGGTTTCCAATTGTAATAAATGTATAATTACTATCTGCTATGAATGACCCGGTAATAAGTATCCAATTAAGTGAGTCGGTAATAACGTTTGAAGAATAAACTTTTGCGCTGTTCATAATTGGGATAGAATTAAAATTTGCTGTGAAGAAATTTACACCAATATTGTTAATTGCAAAACTTGATATATTTGCCAAGGACACCTTAAAGCTAACAAAATATTTTATTCCAATGGTTAAAGGCTGAGAAAGTGTACCTGTGACAAATTCTCTGAAATCACTAAAATAATTTGGAGCAAATGAACCATAGCACAATGCACCTGCATATGCATCTCCGCTAGCAGGGTTTTGAAAACCCACAATATTTTTTGGAACGCTCACTGATGAGCTTATCGAGGCGCAAGAATTATAGTAGTCTGGCGTTTTTAGTGATGAGTACCATCCTATTGCATAGTTAATTTGACTAGCGCTCGAAGGACATAGGGAATAGTTATCAAAACTGTAATTGGAAACAAGATTCTGCGACTCGCAAACATTGCAAATAAAATAAATTATGATTGAGCAATATAGTTTATTCATGATGCAAAAATTACAGATAACGTTTTGCGGCATGGCGTTGGGCGGGGTTTAAGCACTGCCGCTCATTAGAAGCCGTACAGTTCAAATTTAGCAATTTCTTTCAATTAAAGCACCAGCGCCCGCCTGGCACTAAGCCGCTGTTATCGGCAGCTCTACTTCTGCACGATGAAACTCTTTCGTTCATGTTTATTGTCTGCTATTAATTCAATACTGTAAAGTCCTTCCCTAAAATTGTCAAGAGGAATTGTTGTCTTTTCAGATTCCAAAATTCCTGACATCACTAATTGCCCTAATGCATTGTAAATATCATAGTGTGTTTGAAGGCGGAAATTTATCAATATGTTGAGTTCGTTTGTAGCAGGGTTTGGGGAAATTGAAAACAAATCGTTTGCAGAAATATTTTCAACCCCTGTCATGCTGCATGAAGTTGGTTGCGGAATTTGTGTTGGTAATCGGATTGAAGCAGCTCCAGCAGTTCCTCCGATATTAAGATTAGGACAAAGGTTTTGATATGTGCCATCAATTTGACAGATCTTGATGAGGTTCGGTCCATTAAAACCAACAATAGAATTGTAGGCTCCTACAAATGAAGCTGTAACAGCGCCTTCACATGTCGGTATGGAGGAGCCGATAGGAGTAACACTAAGAATAGCTGTAGCTGTATTATTTAAAATAATTTTAACAATTTGACTTCCAGCTGTTACAATATATAGGTCATTGTCATACCAACTCAAATCACCAGAAGGTTGATATCCTATCGTGTCAATATAGTAGGGTGAAGCATTTCCAATGTTTATTCCGTATAGATTCATTCCATATACTCCTAATAGAACAGAATCATTTAAAGCAACGAGTGATACTGTTTGCACTCCTGTAAATCCAATAAGCGTGGAATTGGCTGTGGCTGTATCAATTTGATAAAGTTCTCCACCTGCAATTCCCCATAGCCGTCCATCAGGTGTAAATGCTATGTCGCCGAAGCCTAGACCTGTTGAGCCAATCAATTGCCTGGTGCAATTAGTTATATCAAATGAATAAAGGTCACCACCACCGATTGTCGCAAAGATAGGCTCTTGTGAAAATGTCTTTGAAGAAATTAACAAGAGCGAAATAAGGATAAATTGTCTGAATTGTTTCATTTTTCAATATCCTTTAATTGAATTGTGAAGAGTTGTCGATAACGTTTTTAGGGCTTGCTAAGATGGAGCCTTACTTGCAGTCTCTCTCTACCCACGACAAATGTAAATTAAAACTACAGAAGTTCATCCACCCACCTCAGCTCGCGTTTTTGAAAGCTCTGTGTTATCGGCAGTTTTATTGTTTGTTATTAAATAATGCTCTCATTTCTTCGCTATCCTTTAGAATTCGCTTGTAATGACTTATGTCATCGGTAAACAAGTTCTTTCTCTCACTTTCAAAATTAATTTTATTAAAAGAAATAATGTCCTCTTCTATAAGGTGAAAACTAACAGGCAATGCACCATCAGAAATAACATTCTGAACAGCTTGAATAAAATATCCCAAATGATTCGTCATCCAAATTACATTGTCAAGAATACCGGGTTGGATATGTAATTTTCGCATTACCGCTCCGTCTTTAGTAATCTTAATTCTATTTGCTTCAAGTTCGGGATTGATTCCATAATAGGAGGATAAATACCAGCTTGCATGAACAATATCATTTCGTAATTCACCTGCTTGAATTAGTTTGGAATGAATTGAATTAACAAATTTTTTAACAAGTTCAATATCACCTCTTTTCTTATCTGAATGCTTTTTATCCAAGTAATGTAAAGAAATGGCCTGAAAATATTTAGCTAAAGGAGCTGACGTTGAATCATGCATTAACATTTCAATGGGAATTGTGTCATATAATCCTTCATCTTTAAAGTAATCTTGAATGGCATCTTTGATAAACTTAAGCAGTCCTTCAAATTCGACAACGAATCTGCCTATTTCAGCGTATAGTTGTTCCTCAGTATTCGATGTCATTATTGTTGAAAATTTGTATTATTTATTCGAAGTGTTAAAATTGTCTATAACGGTTTGCCGCCTTGCCCAGTTGCCGTTCATAGCTCCTCTGTTGTCCGCTTGCACCAAAGATAATTAATTGCGATGAACTTAATAAGAGCACGTCAGCAGGCAATTGGCAAGACGGCTGTTACCAGCAGTTTTTCAGTCCTAGCTAAACTCTACTTTAAGTTTTTCCATCAATTCTTCTGTCTCAATAGCGTTGTCAAAATGAAGTCGAAGTGCTTCCCTTACCTTAGGAAACTCGTCCATGAAGTTTAGGTCGGGAGTTTCCAGAAGTTTAAATTCTTCCATTGTTGCCCTGAACCATTTCTCGTCCATACCCCAGTACTTAATATACTTAGTGCAATCAACAAATACTTCTTCCAAAAAGGTTTCTGTCTGATGAATTACCCCGAATTCTAGAAAACAGTCTTGGGTTAACTCAGTTATGAAATTCGAAAGTGTATTAATAACAGAATACTTTTCTTTATACTTTCCAAAAGAGGCTTCGTTGTCTGCATGGTTATAAATTAAACTGATTTCGTCCGGTAAGTGAAGCGCAAGCTTTTTGAATAAATCCCAAAGTCTGGAATTATTAATATTTATCTCAGCATAAAACTTAAATGGAAGGTCCCTTTTGATGTTAAGTTTTAAGACAAACCCTTCGATAATGTTTGCACTTTGACTTTTTGTAATAGCGTCCACTAAGTCCTTTGTCCTTGGAACTTCGTCTAAGTTAGGAGTTCTTAATGTCGGAGGCGTCTCAAGTCTTGTCATAAAATTGCTGGTAACGTGTTTATTACCGAATGTTTTTACCTGCCCGTTTCGCAAATATATCCGTTTCCCCGCGTATTGACGAAGCTTTTATTGTTCAGGGTATTTCGGGTATTTATTGAGCGATGCCCGAAAATGAGCAAAAGGAATGACAAAAGCAAGGATACGGGCGCATTGGAATCCACGAAAGAAGGATTTGGGCGTTGTTGCGACAGGCACAGGCAACCGTAAACTAAACCTGATTAAAAAGCGGGACAGGAGTGGCGATGGAACACAGGCGTTTGTTTTCAACAAATCATGTACGCCATACGGGTTGCTCCGGGAATCAGTCCAGTCATTCAGTAAAAAGGGTTTCTCACAGATTTACACAGATAAAAATCACAGAAAAACACAAATGAATGATTTTAACAGCAGATGCCTTTCGGGGTTTATCCTTCGGCTCCTTTAGTTATAAAAATGTCATCCCTTCGGGATTTGATTATTTGATTAAATCATTTATTTCTTACGATTGATAACCATAAAAAAAGCTGCGCTTACGAACGCTCATGGAAATGGCTTAATTGAGATTAATGCATCAACCTGCCAGCGGCAACTGCTGACAGGTTGATGTATAAAAAAGTTTTACAGGATTCAGTCGAGCGAAGGGGCTTCAAACGTGCTGTTTAATGCCGTGGCCTGCACTTTGCGCGAACGTACATCGAGCCTGATCTGTGCTCCGTCCTTTGCACTGACGGTGAGGTAATCCTGGTTGAACAGTTTGGAGAAAACCACTTTTGTTTTTCCGGTCGCTTCCAGATGTGTAATGCCGTTTGCAAAAATCGTTACATAGGTTTTGTCGTCGCGTTGGCGGATGTTGGTCTGGTAAACAAACAGGGTATCGCCCCGGAGCATGGTGATGGTGTTGCCGAGCTGGTAGCCGGAACCGACCACAGCAACGGCAGGCGTTTCATGCTGGACTATTTTCACATTCATTTCACCGCTGATGCTGATGTAATGAAATGGCTGAGAGGTCCTGTAGTCCGACAGGATTGCGTAACCATGGTTTTGTGCAACCACCGGTATCACTGATATCAATGCTATTGCAAAGAGCAGGCTGATTTTCGTTTTCATTGGATTTAAATTTGAATGGTTATTAAATATTTATTTTGATTAACAGGACAAAGATATGGCGGCAATGGACTATCTTTATGGTCCAGATTTAACACAATGGATAGTCCGGTTATACTTCCCTGGGAAACCATGTTCAGGCTGGATAAAAACGGGGATCGTGCTGTTTACCTGCAGCTGGCCGATGCAGTGGTCACAGCCATCAAGCAGGGCATTATCAGGCGCGGCACCAAAATGCCCGGTACGCGTACCCTGTCGGAAGCGCTGGACATTCACCGGCAGACGGTGGTAAAAGCCTATGACGAACTGTATGCACAGGGCTGGCTGGAGTCGGTGATTGCAAAAGGCACCTTTGTGAGTGAACGGTTACCGGAAGTAACTCCGTCCAAACTAAGCGCAGAAAAAGAATCCTGGGCATTCCCCGACCAGACTGGTTTTTCGTTTAAGCCCAATACGGATATCCATGCGCCTTCGAAACCCAACCGCAACATCAACGGTTTTCACGACGGCCCCGATGTGCGGCTGGTGCCTGCTGACCTGCTCAGCCGGGGGATGCGTAGCGTGCTGAGCCGCAAGAGCTGGCTTACGCTGCTTTCGTATACCGATGTGGAAGGAAGGGAGCCGGTGCGTGAAGCCATTGCTGATTACCTCAATTCATCACGCGGGCTGCGGACCACGGGAAAAAATATCCTGATCACCCGCGGCACACAGATGGCCATGTACCTGCTTGCCCAGGTTTTATTTTCGAAAGATGAAAACCTCATCACGGCTGAGCTGAGCTACCGCTATGCCGATTTAACGTTTATGCATGCAGGCGTAAAATTGCTGCGCGTGCCGGTGGATGATGAAGGCATTGATGCAGATGCCGTGGAGCGTTTGTGTAAAAAGAAAAAAATACGGGCGCTGTATGTCACTTCGCATCATCACTACCCGACCACGGTTACGTTGAGCGCTTCGCGGCGAATGAAGCTGCTGCAGCTTGCCGAACAATACGGCTTCATTATTATTGAAGACGATTACGATTACGAATTCCATTATGAAAGCAGCCCGATACTTCCGCTTGCCAGCGCCGACCGGCACGGGATGGTGGTATATATAGGTTCCTTCAGTAAAACGATAACACCCGGCATCCGCATGGGATATGTATCCGCACCGGCCAACCTCATCGGTGAGCTTGCCAAGCTGCGGATGATTGTAGACGCACAGGGTGATGCCGTGATGGAGCAGGTGATTGCAGAGTTGCTGGAGGAAGGAGAAATCAGGAGGCACATGAAAAAATCGCTGAAGGTTTACCGCGAAAGAAGGGATTTTATGTGCGGCCTGCTCCGTGACAAACTCGGACATATCATTGATTTTAATATTCCGCAAGGCGGACTTTCCATCTGGGCGAAATACGATAAACGCATTCCTGTTCCTGAACTTTCGGACCGGCTGTTCAGCAAAGGACTCATTCTTTCGAAAGGATTGCTGCATGATATGACTGCAGGAAAAAAGCTAAACGCAACGCGGATGGGCTTTGGATGGATGAACATGCGCGAAGCGGAGAAAGCGGTTTTGATGCTGGATGAGGCGGTGCGGAAGATGCAGGTCCGATAGTATGGCTGAACGGTCGGCTGTCAGCCGGTTAATTTATATCCCAGGTAACTGCCCAGCATTTTTGAGCCATTGGCCAGCATAAAAATTAATATAAACCCCGACCACTGCACCATGCCGGCCAACAATAAAACCGAAATGTCCAATAGTATATAAATGAGCGGAAACAGCATTGCCAGCCGGAATGCATGGTCATATGCTTTTTTCTTCCAGTACCTGGCAACAAGAAAGAAAACAACAAACCCGAAAATACCGGAAACATAAGGAGCGGAAAATTCAGCGTGCGCATCATAAACTCGCATCTCCTGTCCGGGATTTACGAGATAAGAATACACGGCCACTTCAAGGACTGAAATGCCCACCAGGGTTATCATGGCAAGCATTGCCAGTCCGATTAATTTTAATATGACATATTTTTTCATGCGGCTGATATTTAGCGGTGCGCTAATTTACAGATTCAATAAATTCTTTTAGTTTTTGCAGGTCGCTGGTCATTTTCTTTTTCATTACCCCTTTCATCAGTGGCATCATCAATTTTAAAAACAGGGCCCCGGGTGAAAACTGAACCGCCTGGATGATCTCCGTTACCTGTCCGATTGAAATAAAACGCACATCGGTGAGGATGACCATGGACCCCTGTTGCATTTCAAAAGAATACTGATGCAACGGATCAACGAACAATACTTTTTCAATAACTTCCAGCACTTTGCCACGCTCCATGAATTTCATCCTGCTGGTGCTTCCCTTTTTGCCGACGGGACCGTCCAGGGGTTCGATGGAAACAAAACCAGGAAGCCAGTGCTTCAGATGATCCGGGTTCATAAAAATGTCCCACACCTTTTCCACAGGGGCGTTTACGGTAACTGTAACCCTGATTGAATTTGCCATGCTGAGGTGATTTTAAAGTAATCGCGCAAAAGTGTGAAGGTAAAGAAGATAAGTCGCCCCAACTTGCAACCTGAGACCTGATAAATAGGTATCAATGAAAAGTATCAAACAATAATTCTTTGCAAATCAACACCTAATGCCCGGAGCCGGAATATTTTTCCTTGAACTCGGAAGGCGTAAGGTCGGTGGCGTTTTTGAAAACGCGGTTAAAGGTTGCCTTGCTGTTGAACCCTACTTCAAAGGCAATGGCCAGGATTTTATAATTGCGCGTGTCTTCGACCAGTAATTTTTTGGCCTCTTCCACCCTGTATTTATTTATAAAATCATAGAAGTTGACCGAAAACTCGCTATTGATAAGTTGCGAAAGGTGGTAATATGGAACGTCAAGCGAATCCGCCAGCTCTGAAATTTTAAGATCGCTTTTCAGGTATGGTTTGTTTGTTTCCATGTACAGTAACAACTTTTCCTTCAGTGCCGGGAACCTGTTTCCGTTTTTTGGCGGTGCGGCATCATTATCAAATGATTCTGTTGTATCCAATTCCTGCGTACCCCTGAAGATCTCCGGGTTGCCGATGGCCACATAGCCGATTAAATAAAGTGAAACGGAAGTGATGAACAACATCACGTAATCAACCTGGATCTGGAACGATTTGGCAAAGGTCAATACAACAACCAGCACCAGGTACAACAGCTGGTAAACGGCAAAGTAAAAACTAAATGACCTCAGCCAGTCAAGCTTTTTCACCGCAAAAACGTCGGAGGAAATCCTTTTCAGGTCTTCTTCTCTTTTGTTGATGAACTGATAAGAAACCCAAACATAGGCGGCGGTTTGAAAAACGTGCACTGCCATAAAAACAAGTTGCCCAATCGGTATTTTTAATGTGCCGTTTGATGACAGTCCCTGCATATACGCCACCTTTTCAGTTGCGGGCACCAGGTAAAACGGAAGCATCAGCAGCAATACGGCAACAGCCGGGATAAAATGCACCAGTGATTTATAAGAGGTGTGATAGTCTTTGTAGAGCAGGTAGCGGCAATAGAACAGGTAAAGCGGTCCCATGCAAAAAAGGAGCGGGTAGGTGATGGCTATCAGGAACGGATATTTTAGGGTAACCCCCGAAACATCAGCGGCATACTCAGCCAGGTGCAGTGAAACCACAGCCAGCAAAAGCGCAAGCCATTTGTTGGCATCCCGGTTTTCAATTTTTGTAAACAGGTAAAAGGACAGGAAAAGCCCCTGCCCTGCTCCCAGGAGGATGATCACTGACCAGATGTTAAAGGACAGGGCTGTCATTTATTTTATGTTTATTTGGAGCTCAACGCTTTGTTTATCTCTCAAATCGAAGATTCACGAACACCAAATTAATAAAAATAAAAAAGTAGAGAGTAAAGCCATTCTTTTTATTATTTCTTTAAATCTGATGTTATCAGAATACCCAACGCACACGAATTTATTTGTTTTTATTCTTTCACAATCTTTTTTACCGTTCGCTCTCCATCAGCTGACAAAACAAGAAAATAGATTCCCTTATCAAATCCTGAAACATTAATTTGAAGAATTTCGCTAATATTTTTAAAATCTTTATGATAAATTAAGCTTCCGGTCACATTAAATAACTCTGTTTTTAAATTCTTATATGTTTTTCCACAGGTTATATTAATATTATCTGTTACAGGATTAGAAACCGAAAACCCTGTTTCATTTTGATTCAAGCCATTTATTCCTGTGGTAAGAAATTGGTCATATCCCAAATGAAAGGTATAAGCATCATAAAAACCGATACCATAAGCACAGGCATTAAATCCGCTGTCGCTTTGAATAATATGTTCTCCGGCAGCTATATTAGCTACTACGGTATATTAATAAGCGGGATTTGCTGGAACTGTTTGAAAAGTTGCAAGTGTGTTTCCGTCCATTGTAAGAAGCCCGGTGGCGTTAGTGCCTGTAATAATATTTACAAAATGCTGCGGGCTGTCCATTAAAGTAATGCCCGGTCCGTCACTTGATATAAAGACTGCTGTTTTTTTCATCAAATTGACAGGAGTTAAATTTAACATAGAAGGATCTCCCTTATTTCCGGCAGAGCACATATCGCCTGTTTTAAATTGTGTGGCAAAAATTGGTTTAGTCGAAGTTACAAATGCCGGAGCGTATAATAGCGTATCAAAATATTGTCCACGTGTTGTAAGAAAGACCGCAGCCATATTGATGTTGAAATTAGTAGAATCCTCTGCAGCCATAAACCTGAAGACATCATATCCAGAGTTATTAAAAGTCAGAAAAGGGATCGTTACAAAGGCTGTTCCGGCATTTATTACCGGGTACATTTCATCATACAACGTATTATTGGCTGAATTACAGTTAATACGTGCCGTTTTAGCACCTCCGAAAACAGCAATTTTTTTTTGAGGATCAATTGATCTGACGCTTGTTCCTGTTAAATCCCCGTAACTCTGTAATTGAAATACCTGTCCTTCATTGAGAAGAATGTTAAACGGAATACCGGGAGGTCGAAACCCGAGCGTAACAACCGAAGGAATTATCTCAATGGTTGTGCTATCCTGTGTAGCTTCCACTACAAATTCAGAGGGGTCCAGCAACATGTAATCAGGGTAGGCTACTACTAAATATTCATATGACAATTCGCTGAGAGGAAGAACAATAGATGCCTCAGTAAAATACATTCGGTGATGGTAGGTATATACATTAACCGGGTCAAGAGAAGTAATTTTCATTCCGAAGTTAAAAATGGTCTCATCTCCCTGGGGATAATAAATATTTTGCGGCAATGTGATTTCGGTAGCCTGGTTAGCAATTACATTAAATCCCATGCTGAACCCGGTAAAAGGAACAATAATAGTTCCTGAAGTATTAACATCCGAACTGATGATGACAGAAAAAACAGGGTTATAATTTCCCGGGATAGTAAGGTTTTCCATGTATGTCAGCCAAAATTCGGTTCCTTTCGTTGTAATGTTCTGCGCTTGTGAGGTAAATGACATTACTACAAGCAAAGTTGCGATAATTGTTTTCATGCCGTTCAAATTAGCTGTTCCGTTTGTTCGGAGCGTAATAGGTTCCCAATAACGTTTTGAGGCTTGGCGCCCGTGAGCTTTAGCACATGAAGCCTGTCAGCAGCACAAAGTTAGTTAAAGATACAAATGTTTCTGTTTGCAGGTTTTCCTGCTGACGTTAAGCCGCTGTTAGCTGCTGGCGTTTTTCAGTCAACGTTCGTACTTTGAGTTTAAAATAGGTTGCCTGTCGGTAAATTTTTTGTTGAAATCAGGTTGCCAGGGGTAGTGTCCTTCGCTGTCTGTCCAAACTAATTGTAATGCTGGAAATTCTTCGTAGCTATTAAACCACATGCAATATCCAAAGTATGCTGGAATTCTGTTTTTTTCTACTGTTATAAATTGAGCGGGAAGATTTTGAAATATATCCAGGTCGTCCTGATCAATCTTCATGTTTTCACCCTTCTTTACCTTATTTGCTACATTATTAAGAATAACATGAAGGGTTTTGGGAGTTAACCCAAATGAAATAATTTCAGCATGTCTGTATGTTTTCCAAAGTCCAATTGTATAGGCGAAAGAAGGCTCGGTGTCAGTAGCTTCAAAAAGTCCAACATGCCAACCGAATTTTTCCACGTCTTCAATTATTCTTTTCTCGGCAAGTCTATCGTGACTTTCATGTTCTTGTTCTGTCGTCATATTTTGCGCTGGTAATAATCGTTTCAGGGCCTGGCGATGGAGGGCACTAGAATGCACCAGGCTTTTACCTGGCACTAAGATATTAAAAACAATAGGATTCAATTAATCTAAGGCCGCCCGCTATCGATAAGTCCACGTCAGCTATAACCAGTTCAGTCCCGGAGCATTATTTTTTTAATTCATACGCTTCTTTAAGCCAGGTCAAAAGCTCTTTATCAATTTCCTTGTCGGTTGTAACTTTTATGGTGTGGTGAAACCGGTTTGCTGAAGCCTGTTCAACTTTACTTACCCGCTTGCTTGTCAGCCTGTGATTCAGATGCACTTCCAGATTAATGTAGTCTTTTCGGGTATGAACGCCGGCAAATCCAAAACGGTTTCCTAAATGAATGCTGGTTTTTTTAGGCTCAATTTTTAGTGGTCCGAATTTACGGAGTTGTTCAATTAGTCGATTATAGATTTTTGTCACGACCGGTTCTTTGTCTTTGAGATGATCAATTTCTGTATAGGTCATTGTCCGTAGGTTTAAAATTCTTTGTATGATGGTCCGCCTTTGCTGCTGTTAACGTTTTGGCGCTTGGCGCAGTGGCGGATTTCGAAGAACAAAACTGTCAACCCAGCACAAAATTTGATACGAGGTAGAATGTTCAATTAACCACTGAACCCGCCATTGAGCCAAACGCCTGTTAGCACCAGTGCATTTATTTTTTAATCTCTTGTCCACCCTTTTCAGAAGCAGTTATTATAGCGTTTAAAAAATCTGTCCTTATAGCTACAACACCTGCAGCAACTTTTACTTTGTCGTAAAGTTTTTGCAAGTTGATTTCAAGCAATGGACTTTTTATTTCGTTTAAAATTAAATCAGTATTCACTTGTCCAGCTGACATTACTTCGAATAATAATGTCGGAGACTTTTCAAGCACTTTAAAAAGCAGCTCGTTACTCCATTCAGAATACTCAACATTGTTCTTGCAAGATGTGTCAAATGTGCACACGAAATCGCTTACGATTTTAAATGTCAAACCGTCTAAATGTTCACTTACAGTTTTTAATGTCGCACTTTTGGCAAGCGTTGTCTGTGTATTTGTGCAATGAACTGTAATAGTTCCGCCAAAAGTTTTCCCATTCAGTTCTTGTGTCACTTTGAAATTCGTAATGCTTGTCTGTCGTCAAGTCCATAAAAAAGCCACCGTAAGAGCTTACTTTTATCCGCCTTGTCTGACCGTCTGAAAAAGTTGCTGTTGTGAAATGATGACCTTTCCATAAATAGGTTGTCCCGCCAAGCGGTTTTGCTTTACTGAAAAGATTTTTCGCTTCGTCAAGATTTGTTTCTATAAAATTCATTTGTTGAATGTCACTTTCTGAAAAAGTCCGTATGTCTTTGTCTTGCGGAAAGGTTTTATAGTCGTAAATTTTGAATGAGGTTAATTGTGTCCAGTCAAGTTCTTTTTGTTCACAAGAAGTCATAGCGAAAACGGTTGTAGTCGCTATTGTTAAAATTGACAATATGTTTCTGAGTGTCGTCATTACATTGCCGCTAACGTTTTACGGGCTTACGCAGGCGGGTTTACTTGCTCCAGCCTGGCTGCCCGCAACAAATTTAATAAATGGCACCAACTTTCAAATACTCACAGCCGCCCGCTTGCGTGAGCCCGCTGTTATGCGCTGTTTATTTTCCTCCAGTTTTAGGAGCTTCAAACTTTATTGTATTTCCTAACCGAGGTGGCGGGTTCATTTTAAAAAAGGAAGATCTAACCAACGGAGCTATTAATGAATCTTCAATAATTGGAGCTTCATTTGAATCTTTTACTAACATTGAATGCTCTGAAAGGTGGAGTATTAGTGAAGTCAGGTTCAAAATGGATGTGTCTAAATGAGATGTGGTATAAAAATAAATATTTATCGTTTTATTCCTTGTATATTTTAAATAAATAGTCGGTCCACAATACATAGCATTTGTAGGAGTTTTTGTTTTTTGAATTTCTCCTGATGGTAGTTTGTCAAGGGCTAACAGTCCTTTAATAATAGTATCATTTAAGGCTAATTGCTTTATAGTACCTGAAAATGATTCTCTTTTCCTCGGAGAATCAAAAATAGACTTGTGCATAATAAAAACAGAATCATTTTCAAGATTTATATAACAATACGTACTTATTCCAAGTCCCTTATTAAAAGTAGTTACTGAGTCAGACGGTCCTAAAGTTATAAGTTCTATTGTCTTGTTTAAAAGGTCGACTTTCCTTTGCCCACAAGCAATAATTATGAGAGATATAAAAAGAAAGAGTTTTGCTTGTTTAGTAAGTAAATTGCGCATAACTAGCTCATACACGAACATTTTAAATCTGTATTGCGGGAATGCTTCCGTTTTCGCAGCAATACACGAAACTATTAACAGTTAACAGGATGGCCAATTCAGGTATGGGTTTAAAAAGATACCACAAAGTGGGTAAAAATATTGACAGAAACAAGGGAAAAAAGCGTAGGTAGGATGTAAGACTTAAGATGTAAGACGTAAGACCGTTTTCATTGATGTCATAAATCCCATGTTTCCAGTCTTGAGTCTTATGTCTTAAGTCTTGAGTGTTTAGTCTTACGACTTACTTCCCCGTCACAACCATTTGCCTGCTCTCCAATGCATCGCTGTCAAGAAACAAAGTATAATTGTAAATGCCGGGCGAAAAAGTATTTGCATTTATTTCAAGCTGCCCTGCTCCCCTTGTTGAGATAAGGAATGACCTTAATGCTGTTCCTTCGGCAGAAAATATCTTCAATTCGGCTTTTTGCACTGAAGCAGGCACGTTGAATCTGATTACCGTGTTTTCGGAAAACGGGTTGGGAGCGTTTTGAAACAAATACCCTTCTGTATTTTTCACGTCATGCGGTTTCGTATTGCGCAGATTTTCCAGGTTTTGTTGTTGTTCATCCGAAAGAACTGATTTCAGCATTTCATATGCTTCTGCCAGCTCCCGGTTTTTTTCATTCAGCTCCTGAACCGCTTTTACCAGGGGCACTACAAACTCCGCATAAGCCATGCTGTAATTATCGGTTTCGTTGGTGGGTGCGTGCACTGCATCAAATGAAGTGAAGCCTGTTTGCTGAATTATTTTTTCCACGTCCTGTGCAATGAAACCCACCGAGCGGTTTTGTGACTGCTCAACCAATGTAATTTCCCTGCCGGGTGTAAGTTGCTGCCTGACATGCCGGGCAAATTTCAGCCGGTTGAAATTGTACGAAACCGGCTGGAGCTTCAGAATAAAATCCAGTCCCTTCACATCCTCTTTAACGTTTTCCTTGAACCTTCCGTCGGAAGGCCAGGAATAAGCAACCTGTCCTTCAACCACCGTGATGCCTGCATCGCCTATACGAACTTTATTACTGGCATTAACGGCTGCAGAAGCTCCCACTGCAGTTGCATTATTCAGTGAAGCAACGGAGACACCGGTAAAGTACCCGGCACCGGTATTGTAGTTTCCGGACGTGTTGGATTGCAGCGCACCCGCACCGCAGGCCGTATTAAAGCTTCCAGTATTTGAATTTAGTGCATACTGTCCGTTTGCTGTATTCTGGCTTCCCGTGGTGTTGGAATAAAGAGCTGAATATCCGCTGGCGGTATTGCTGCCCCCGGTGGTATTGGAAAAAAGCGCAACATATCCGCTGGCTGTATTCCACGGTCCTGAGACGTTGTTCCGCAAGGCCTGATAACCACTTGCAGTATTGTGGTTGCCGGTATTATCGGCAGCGGTTAATGAACCTCTCAGCGCCTCATATCCTACAGCTACATTATAGTTAGTGAAGGCGACAGCAGAATTGTTTGCATATAACATGGCGCCCTCGCCGATGGCAGTGCCGTAGTTGCCGGCAACATTTGAATATAGCGCATACGTTCCGTAAGCGGTATTGAAGAATCCTGTGGTGTTGGAAGAAAGCGAAACCAGTCCGCCTGCTGTATTTGCGAACCCGGAAGTATTGGAAGCGAGCGCACCGCTTCCGTTAGCGGTGTTGGAATATCCGGTGCTGTTGGCGGTAAGCGCCTGATATCCGTCAGCGGTATTATTGTAACCTGTAGTGTTGGAAGTCATGGCCTGGTGTCCGCAGGCGGTGTTATTGTATCCATTAGTGTTGTTCAGCATCGACTGGTAGCCAATGGCTATATTATAATTACCTGTATTATTGGCAGGCGTGGCCGAACCAAGCAAGGCCTGGTGACCGATCGCCACATTGGCGTTGGTAAAGGGCGCAGTTGTATTGTTGGCATTCCCCATTGCACTGGTGCCGATCGCAATGGCCAGGCTTCCCGCTACATTGGAATAAAGCGCACCTCCTCCGATGGCCGTATTGTTGCCTCCTGTGGTGTTGGCATACATGGCAACCGAACCGATGGCGATATTGCCGTATCCTGTGGTATTGGAATAAAGTGCATTCCTTCCTGCCGCCGTATTGTAAAATCCTGTGGTGTTGTTATAAAGCGCATTCATCCCGCAGGCAGTATTGAAGCTTCCCGTGGTGTTGGAAGAAAGCGCATTCTTTCCGAGGGAAGTATTTTCGTTTCCTGTGGTCGTTGTCGTACCGCTGTTAACACCTGCATAAAAATTATTAACGCCTTTTAGCGACAATACTGTACTACCCCCTATACGATAAACAGAATCGGTATTGATGCTGCCGCCTTTTACATCCAGTTTAAAAACAGGAGTGATATTTCCTACGCCTACTTTTCCGCCACTGGTCACCGTAATACGAACCGTATTTTTAGTTCTTATTTTAAAGGCGACGTCATCGGTGGTGCCGATAAAGTTTGCAGCGCCGGTGGTTCCGGCATTGCCCGTTAACGACCACTGGCAGTAAGCCCGTAAGCCTGTTGCACAGAGGGCTGTAAGGAGGAGGATTTTTTTCATGGAAGTTTTTTTATTGACTTATGACGTAAGACTTTAGACGAAAGACAATTTTAAGCATGTCTTAAATCTTAAGTCGTTTTCACCTTTTCATCAAAACCAGCTGCCGGCTTGCTGCCACCCTGCCGTCAATGAACAACGTATAATCATACATTCCTGCAGCTAACGAACCTGTATTAAATTCAATTTGACCCGCGCCTTTTTCTGCAATGCTGAATGATTGTATTTCTTTTCCACCGGCAGCGTAAATTTTTATTTCTCCATGCTGCGACGAAGCCGGAACTGAGAACCTGATGGTGGTATTTCCAGTGGAGGGGTTGGGTGAGTTTTGAAAAAGAAGCGCCTGTTCGTCCTCCCGGTTGGAAGCGTTTCCATCGCGCAACGCTTTCAGCTTTTGCTGCTGTTCCTCCGGGAGAATCGATTTCAGGTTTTCAATTTCTGATTTCAGTGCTTCGATCCGGTCCTGATGTTTTATGTCTTGCGCCTTAAGTCTTATAACTTCCTCGTTCAGCTCCTGCACCGCTTTTACCAACGGCACCACAAAGGCAGCATACTGTATGCTGTAAAGTTTGATATTTCCGGTTGGAGCGCGCACCCCGTTAAAATCAAAATTATTTTCCTTTGCTGCCAGCTCCACTTCCTGTGCTAAAAACCCTGTCTGTGTAATTTTTTCAATGTCATATTTCCCTTCCCAATCATGGGTATCGTTTATACCGCACATTTCATTTTGCCTGTGTATATTCAGGTTATAGGTAACCGGGTTGAGCCTGGTAATAAAAGCCAGTCCCGGAACATTGCTTTGAATGTTATCTTTAATGCGTTGGTCGCTCCAGCTGCTCCAGCCAACCTGTCCTGCTATCCATGCAACACTGGTGTTGCCGATTTCAATTTCATTGGTGGCGTTGTCGACATGCCCGGCGCTATAGCCAATCGCTGTTGCGTTAGAAAGGTTATATCCATTATTAGCACCGGTGTTATATCCAATGGCCGTATTAAATTGTCCTGTCACGTTGTTATAAAGCGACTGGTACCCAAAGGCTGTATTATAGCTGGAATTGGTGTTGTTATAAAGCGAATACATTCCATTTGCTGTATTGTGTGATCCGGTTGTGTTGAAATAAAGCGCTGACACTCCGTGGGCGGAATTATTAAAACCTGTCGTGTTTTTATTAAGTGATGCATATCCGCCTGCAGTATTAAAATATCCTGTGGTATTTTCCAGCAGCGCCTGGGTCCCGCTGGCTGAATTTTTTTCCCCCGTTGTATTATTAAAAAGTGACTGATAGCCGTTGGCGGTATTGAAGTTAGCCGTGGTGTTGGAATACAGTGCAATGTGCCCGGTGGCTGTATTATAACCTCCTGTAGTGTTGTTTTGAAGTGCTCCGCAACCAATGGCGATGTTCTGGTCGCCTGAAGAGTTGTTATAAAGCGCATTTGCGCCGTTACCTACATTTTCGTATCCATCGATGTTGTACCTGAGTGCACCTGCTCCTGTGGCTGTATTGAAGCTTCCGGTGGTGTTGAAATAACCGGTGTTGGTTCCCAAAAAGCAATTTTCAAATCCAATAACCGACAGTACTGTCCTACCCGCTATGCGGTAAACCGAATCGGTATTGATGCTGCCGTTTTTGACATCCAGCTTAAAAGCAGGAGTGGTAGTTCCAATGCCCACTTTTCCTGTACTTGCCACCGTAATGCGAACGATGTTATTAGTCCTTATTTTAAACCCGACATTATCGGTTGTGCCGATAAAATTTGTTGCACCGGTGGTTCCGGCATTACCGGTAATGCTCCATTGCGCATGAAGTGAGCATGTAAAAAATGTAAAAAAGATAAAAAATAATACGGCCGGTATGATTTGCTTTTTCATAGTTGTTTTGGTTTATATTTTTTAATGATGATTCTTCCTGTTTGTAACCTGCATGGAGCGAACAAAGGTGAAAATGTACAAACGGCTAAAAAACCCCATAAAGGGGGGAGAGGGCGGAAGGCGGAGGGCGGATGACGGAGGGCGGATGACGGATGACTTAAGACACAAAACCATCTTAAGTCTTAAGTCTTATGTCCAGTCTCGGGCACTATGTCCATTAAAATCAAATCAGCTTATTCTGCATGGCCTTTGCCACGGCTTCACTTTTTGAGTTTACATGAAGCTTTTCATAAATATTTTTAATATGCGAACGCACGGTTTCCCTTCCTATCTGCAATTCAGAAGCAACCATCTTATAGCTGAACCCGCGGATCAAAAGCGTGAGCACATCCTGTTCGCGTGCGGTAAGTGCGTGCATCTCCTTTTTATGCTGATAGGGTTGGGAAAAGAGTTTTAAAACCTGCCGTGCAATGCCCGGTGACATGGGGGCACCGCCTTCATTCGCCTCCCGGATGTAATCAAGAATTTTTCCGGGCGGTGTTTTTTTCAGGATGTAGCCGGTAGCCCCGTCACAGACAGCCTGGAACACCCGTTCATTGTCTTCAAACACGGTACACATCAGGATGTTAACATGGAGGCCTGCTTCACGAATGCTGCGCAATCCTTCCAGTCCGTTTTTCACCGGCATCTCAATGTCCATCATGATTACATCCGGGCTGAGATGCTTCACATTGTGCACTGCATTTTTACAGTTATCAAAAACACCCGCCAGTTCCATATCATGTGCATCGCTGATCATTTCAGCAAAGCTGTCGGCAAAATCCCTGTTGTCTTCAAAAATTAATATTCTAATCATCGTTTTTTCAGCTATGCAAATGAATCTCTAATTATGTGTCTTTTTTCTCCCATAACAGGGGGAGGAAACGGAAGATGTAAGATGTAAGACGTAAGATGTAAGACGTAAGACTTAAGACTGTTAGTTTTTCCTTCTTATGTCTTGTGTCTTTTGTCTTATGTCTTAAGTCAAATACTAACTATAAATTCAACCCGTGACCCCCTGCCGCTTTCACTGGTAATGCTGAGCTCCGCACCTGATTCTTCGGCTCTTCGTTTCATGTTACTTAGTCCGTTGCCTCCGGCACCATCTGCCTGGGAAGTGTCAAAACCCTTTCCGTTGTCTTCAACAGCCAGCCTGATGGTATGGTCCTGAATTTTTAAACCGATATGTGCTTTGGAGCATTCCGAATATTTTGCAAGGTTGTTTACTGCTTCCTTAAAAATTAAATACATGTTGTTTTTCAGATCCGGGGTCAGATGAATGTCAGCATTATCTGGAGGAAAATCAATGGTATAATTTATTCCTTTTGCCTCAAGGACCGTTCCCGCATATTCACACATGCGTGAAAGCATACTGGCCAGTAAATCATTTTCCGGTTTAATGCTCCAGATAATATCGTTCATGTTATCCAGCATGTTCTGCGTGCGTTCACCGATTTTTACCAGCGATTCATTTAATTTCACATCGTTCTTTTCTTCCATCCGTTTTTTTGCCGAATGCGAAAGCAGGTTGATGCTGCTTAATGTGGATCCGATGTCATCGTGCAAATCACGTGAAATACGCAAACGGACATTTTCCTGTTCACGCTGCCTTTCCGTTTCAATAAGCTGCTGCTGCGTTTCCGTTAATTCAGTAAGCGATACCGAAAGTTTCTCGCTCAATTGTTTGCGCTGTTTAAAACGGTAAAAGGTAAGCGCCCCGAAAACAATCAAAACCGCTATTCCCGCAAATGATAAATTACGCACGCGTTTGGAATACACTTCGTTCACCGTCTTAATTTCATTATCTTTCTGAAGCAACAGTATTTGCTGCTCCTTTTTTTCAGTCTCATAAATCGTATTTTTTTCCGCAACCATTTCTTCCGTTTCCGTGGTAGAGATGGAATCTTTATAGGTATGATGCATTTGAATGGCTTCAAAACTTTCGCGGTAATTTCCTTTAGCTGCTGATAAGTTTGCCTTTGTCAGATAAAAATCCATCAGCTGGTGGTGGGCCCTGAACAAAGGAATAACCTCAGCGGCCTGCTTCATATAATTATCCGCCTTTAACAAATCCCCTTTCTTACTGTAATAGTTGCAAATAACCAAAAGCGCCCCCAGATACGTTTTATCGGTTTTTATGGTTGTCACGTTGTCCGTCAGTTCCTTGAGATAATATTCTGCCCTTTTCACAGAGTCCAGATCACATAAAACATAAATCACATTATAACATATTGTTGCATACCGGAATGATGATGTGGTTTTATTGATATATTCCAATGCCTTGTAATAGTATTTAAGGGCGTCCGGATATTTCTCCAGTTTTAAATAAACCAGCGCAATGCTGTTATAGCTTTGACCCGTTTTAACTGAATCATTCGCTGCCAGGCCGGCTTCGGCTGCTATCTGCAGCGTGGAAATTGCTTTATCAGTTAAATTCAACTCGTTAAGAATGGTGCCCAGCACGCTGTATGTCTGCGATTTCATCTGGTTATCCTTTAACTCGTCAGCCATTTTAGCTGCCTGTTCACCGGTTTCATATCCCTGCTTAGCATTTCCTGTCATCAGATAACAATAGGCAAGCATCGCTATTCCGTTTACATGATCCAGGCTGTCGGCATGGTTATTTGTGAATGTTGAATAAGATTCATGTGAAAGGGCGTAATAAGTAAGCGAGGAGTCATAGCTGATCCGCTCAAATGCTTTTGCGATTCTTCCATACATTTTAGCTTTCAGCTGTTTCTTCCTTCCGGTGTCAGCTAACAGCTCTGCAAGCTCAACCGAATTTTTATAAACGTAAATCGCCGAGTCATAATTTTTCTGTTTTAAATAGGCATCACCATAAGGCTCCGATACCTGAATAAAACATACCATGTTATTTTTTCCTTTGAAATAGTCAAGCGATTTGATCGATTGCGCTTTGGCCAGTTCATAATTTTTAGCATTGATTTCACCTGAGATTATCCTGATCAAAGCACCTGCTTTTGCTGAATCGCTGCCCGGTGATGATAGTATGATACGAACCGGATCCGTATCTTTTGTTTTTGCCTGAGAAAACAAAAAGCTGATGCAGCCTGCAGCAAATAATAAAAAGAAGCTCAGCCTGTTCATCTGTATTTTAAAGTATTAAAGCACTTCGGATTGCACTGCAAATGCCTGCCGTCAATCATTTGCCGCGGAATTGGTCTGGTTTTCCGGTGATCCCGATGAAGGAAAATAAAAGCAGCAATCGTGGCATCGGAATACCAACATATTTGCGTGAAGGGTTACTGGTATTTGAGAAGCCGGGTAAATCCGCTATCGGGGTTAGGCTTAAAGATGCCCCAATGTGCGCAAAAAGAATGATAAACGCAAGGAAGAACTTATTTCAATGTTCAAAGTTCAAAGATCATACTCGCGCAATCCTGCATCGTGTTGATCAAAAATTGTCCTGTGAGGCTGTTCAGAAAAAGGAAATGCGGGCTAAATAAAAAAACCCCCGCCAGAAGCGGGGGTTTGTTAAACTTTCTGCTTTTACTGTCGTTCGGTTTTACCCGTTTGTCAATACCACAGAATGTTTTACACCTGATAATATTAAAAATCTGTGCCACTCCTTAAACCCCTGTTTTGCTTAGGACGTCTGCGGTACGCTTGTTATTTTTTTCCCCAGTTCGAGGACTTTGCTGACCAGGATTTCAAAATCTTTTTTCACCGTGCGGTGGTTGGTGTTGGCTACGCGCAGTGAATATTTTCCGTGGAGGGTTGTGTAGGAAGGCAATGCCACGCCGCTTTCATGCAGCTGCAATAAAATTTCCTTGTTAAGCGCATTCAGGTGCTGCAGATCAACATCCCCGTTTTTTCCAATGTAACGGAAACAGAGGATATTAAGCGGAGCGGGTGCTGTAAGTTCCAGATCCGGTTGTTCCAGCACAAGCGATTTTAAATACTGCACCTGTTCAATGTTCTGGCTTACCATTCTTCCGAATTTTTTATAGCCCTGCTCTTTCAGCGACATCCAGATCTTAAGCGCCTTGAAGCCGCGCGATAATTCAATGCCGTAATCGCTGAACCAGGTATCGCCTGCAGAGAGCCCGCGCTGTTCATGCTGCAGGTAAGCTGCCGGAAGTGAAAACGCTTTGTAATGCTGTTCCTTGTTGCGCACCAGGGTACAGCCCGCCTCGTATGGAATGTACATCCATTTGTGCAAATCAAAGGCAATGGAATCCGCCCGCTCCATTCCTTTCACATGATGTTTGTATTTTTCCGAAAGGCCCATCATGGCTCCGATGGCGCCGTCGATATGGAGCCATAGCTTTTCTTCAGCACATAAATCAGCCAGTGCTGAAATATCATCACAGGCACCGGTGTTTACGGTAACGGCATTACCGATCACACAAAAAGGCTGCAGGCCCGACTGCCTGTCTGCTTTGATTTGCGCTTTCAGCTTTGAAATATTTATTTCATAGTCGTCATTGACATCAATCAGCCGCAGGGAATCATTTCCCAGTCCGAGCAAATCCATGGATTTGTTTACGCAGTTGTGCACCTCTCGGGAAGCATACACCATCATGCGCTGCTTTGAACCGTAGATGCCTTCTTTCCGCAAATCGAACTTTGCATGTGCATACCGCGCCACCGTCAGCCCGACCAGGTTGGCCATGGAGCCACCGCTGACGAGCAGTCCGCTTGCTTCAGCAGGAAATCCGTACAGTTCCTTAAACCAGGCTATCACCTGCGATTCAACCAGGCTGCCCACCTGGTTGCCTCCCCCCTGGTTGAGGTTGATCCCTGAAGCAAGCATATCAGCCATCATGGCCAGCGGGCTGCCGCTACCCATCACCCATCCCCAGAACCGCGGGTGGATGTTGCCGGTGGGATATGGCAGCATGTTGGTTTTGAAATCTGAATACACCTGGGCTGCAGGCATACCTTCGGCCGGTGGTGGCTGCTTAAAAAAATCCTTCACTGCCTGCGGCGCCTGCTGCCATACTTTCCTTTCCCGTACGCCAGACAGATATTTCATCATGTCTTCCGCCATTTGCGCACCGAGCTGCTCCATGTCCTTCCAATTAGAAGGATCAAGGGTTTCTTCCGGATTGTTTTCCATGTTGATTTGTTTCGCGCAAACAGGACCTGTCAGCTCATGCAAAAATAAATTTCATCAGCAATAAAAATACAGATGTATGCTGCTGCAGACAGTTGCCTGTTTACCTGTTCAAAATTAACAATTAAATCATTCCGGTCCGGATGCTGATCGCTGACCTTTGCTATTTCAGCTGATTCAGTACATGAAGATTTTCCCATTCAGGACATTGCCCGTCTCTGTCTTTACAGTGATAAAATAGATGCCGGTTTTAGCTGCCTGCAGGCCGATCTTATATTCACCATTTTCCCCTGACGCTTCCACGCGCCCTGAATGGATTTTTTCGCCGAGCGAATTATACACATCAGCCTCCACAGGGACATCACTGTTTAACCGGATCGAAATTCCTTCTGCACTTTTATAAATGAAGAATTCATTGCTGTTGAACTCCTCGTTTCCATGCCTGCAGGCAAACGGGATGCAGGTGCAGATTGTCGAAAATTTTGGAGTTTCGGTAGTCATAAAAATTTCAATGGGTTCCGTTGGTGCATTCAGTATCTTATTTTCTGACGCCTGCTCGTCATTAGTGAATGTTGCAGTAATAGCTGGATTTATGTAATAGGTCTCAAGGCAGGAGGCGCTGTTGCCTCCATCAGTTGAAATTTCAAATAAATTGCCCAGTGGTGACGTGTTATTGTCCCCTTCAACACCATATAAAATACCACTTTGACCAGTCCCTGTCAGCAGGGATCTGGCGCGCCCACCCATAAGAGAAGCTCCGGTACCTACCGTACTATTAAACAGGGTTGCGTTGTTAAATGATCCATTAATATTATAAAGCACCGATGCATAACCTGTCATTGCATTGAACATGCTGGCCTCAGCGCTCAACAAAATATATTTATCATTGTAACATACCGAATTGATTGCTGTAATATTGTTACTTTCATATGCATTCATAATAAGTGTTGAGGTTAATGATGGACCTCGCAAAATAAAGTGATTTCCGGGATTATCCTGCCCTGCTCTGGCTTGCACAACCAGATATATATTTGCCGGATTAGGTTTTTGAATATCGACAAAAGCGAACCTCTCGTTACCATTTGAAGTAGTAATACTAAAATTTCTTGCATTTAATAATGTGCCTGAACTGTTTAAGGTTGCGGCAAAGAACTGATCATAATTTATGGTTTGTGAAGCCAGCATACCTGCAACAAAAATTTCGGAATTGCTATAATATATACTGGACGAGTAATCTGATGCATTAGGATCACCATATTCCTTAAAAAAAAGTAACGTCCCATCCGCCCTCATCTTTACAATAAGATATTGCACTGAGCTTCCTCCGTCAAACATATTACCCAGCAAATAAAAATTCCCGTTATTATCGCTGGTCATATCGATAAATTCATCAATGCCCTGCACATCGATAAGTTTACCGAAAATTACATTGCCCGTTGATTTATCTATTTTAAGAAAAACGAGCCTTTTTCCGGTAGTATGTATTGCGTTATCCCATACAGTTCCCGCGACGTAAAAGCTTCCATCATATTCATTAAATTTTTTCAGATAAAGATCAATATAATCGTGTGAATTGGCGCTGTATACACGCTGGTAATTGATATTCGTGTTAATGTTGTTTCTTTGAAACTGAAGCATACTTGAAGGATTTCCATAGGGGTCGGCGTTTAAAAGCACATTTGCCAATAAATTATTTCCGGCATCAAGATGAAGGTCACTCACCCTGTCAAATATACTCGGAGAGCTTGCTTGCGGAGTTACTCTTGCCTGGTATTGCGCCGTAAGATTTCCGTAACTTAAAATAAAAAATAAAATTGCGATTTTTGAAACAGTCTTTGTTTTCATAGTAAATTTTTTTGGTTGAAATGGCCTACTCTTTTCACGCTATTCGGCTTTAGCGTCGATGCCCGCCTGTTTCCGGTCCGGAACAGAAGTCATTGTAACAAATATAATATATTATAATTGCTTTCTCAATTAATTAATATTATACAATTATGATTTTTTTATGTCGCTACTTAAACATAAAAACGCTCCAGCCGCTTATCCGTTTGAAGAACCGGCCAGTTTCTTATGATAATAAATATAGGATACCGTACCCAGTATAATCGGTATCATCATAAACCCCCAGCCTTTTGGTGAAGTATCTACCGACACGATGGAATAAGTTGCGCCGATCAGGTCGAACGCCAGTCCTGCATAGGCCCACTCCCTGATCCTGGGATAGCCCGGAATCAAAATGCCGATTAGCCCAAGCAATTTGGCAATACCAATAAACCGGGTAAGGTACCCGGGATAGCCCAGCGTTTCTTCCATAAATTTTTGCGCTTCAGGGGTGACGATGATGTCGGGGATTGTTGCAAATAACATCAGGGCGATAAACAGGCCTGTGGAAATCCAGTAAATGATGTTGATCTTTTTCATTCGATATTTATTAAAGTGAGATAATGGTACTTATTTCCTTTGCTAAAAATAAACTCCGAAGAAGGTTCCTGCCGCATCAACCCGGACGATAAAGCAGGTGACTTGCGACAAACTAAGATTTTTGATACGACCGGTTCAGGAAGCTGACATGAAAACAAATATCTGAATTTTTTCTTTTCCTGTAACCTTTTCATCCCTTACCTGCTCTATTCTTTTTCAATCCATATTATTATTAATCAAACATAAAAGAACATGAAAAAATTAACCTTACTGACCCTGCTGCTTGCCAGCGGATTTACCTGCAAAGTATTCGCCCAGGCTTCTGAAACTCCCAGGCTCACTGACCCTGAGATTGCATCGGTTGCGGTGACTGCCAACCAGGTCGACATCAACTATGCCACGCTTGCGAAAGAAAAATCTAAAAACAAGGATGTCCTGAAGTTTGCTGAAACCATGGCCGCCGATCATAAAGCCGTTATTGACCAGGCTGTTGCACTTGTTACCAAACTGGGTGTTACTCCCAAAGACAATGCACTAAGCCAGAAGCTGAATGCCGATGCTGAGAAAACAAAGAAATCACTCAGCGAAAAATCAGGTGATGCATTCGACAAGGCATACATCGACAATGAAGTGGCTTATCATAAAGCGGTGATCTCCGTGGTTGAAACCATCCTCATCCCGCAGTCGCAGAATGCCGAACTGAAAGCGTTGCTGCAAAAAGTGCTGCCAACACTGAAAACCCATCTCAGCCATGCTGAAATGGTTCAGAAAATGTTCAAAGGCTCCGGAAAATAAAAGCGGGTCCGTGTTTCGGTTTCGTTTTTTTTTATTTTACTTTTCCCTCCTTCTCCCTGCCGGCGGATGTAAGCCGGCACCGGAGAAGCGGGGTGTTAACCAGCCCATTGAAAAAGATGCCGGAAATATGATCCGGCATTTTTTGGAAAAAGACAGCATGGAATCAATCGTTTTCCGAAATGATGAACATTACCATACCGTGGAAATTGCGGCAATGAAATTTATTCCTGACATGCTGCATGTACATAAAGGTGATACCGTTGCATGGGTCAATAATGACATGGTAACGCATGACGTGACGGAAGAAGTAAATAAATTGTGGACGTCGAAACCCCTGCCGGCGGGCAATTCATGGGAAATGGTCATTAATGAAAGCGCTTCCTATTACTGCAGCATCCATGTGGTGATGAAAGGGATGATTGTGGTGGAGTAAACAGATCGTTAAAATAAATTCTGCCTGTCGTTATTTAAATGGTAAGTGAGAAATCAATATCTCAGGTCTGGCTGGTGTTTTATCATAACTATAATAGAAAGCTGCAGCCCACTCATCGGGTTTTTCAACCTTCGGACCGAGAGTAATTTTTTCAATCATGGGCCTGATATTAACCAGCTCAATATAAACCCTTGGCCGGTTCGGACTTGTATCAATATTTTTTTCAAACCCTATACCTTTCACAACCAGTCTTATTTCATTTTCGCTTTTATATACATCACTTTTAAATAAAAATGCAATACTATTCACATATTCCTCCAGTTCCTTTTTGCTCTCAGCGGTTTCATAATAATCATTCACTCTTGTCTTTAGTATTTTCATCTGGTTGTTCAGGTTCCTTTCCCTGCCCTTACTCCATCCCGGAATAGTAAAATTTTCCGGTCTGTCACTTCTTCTGTAAGCAACCCTGTAAAATTTTATGTCATCGGATAATTTCAGTGCTTTATCTTCACCTGATGATAGCTTTTTCTCAATCCCTTCTATAAAGTCCTTTGCTTTAATAGTTAACGCACATCCCCTTGCTTCTTCTTTGTTTTCCTTGCCATACATCCGCCACAGGTTTAAATCATCATGCTTTTTTTCTTCTACAAAACTCCCGATAAAAGGTTTTTGAATAAATGGCCCGGCAAGCGTATCGTCTTTCACTGTAACAATTTTGATTTCGAAAAACTTAAATAACTCCCTTCCTTCAGATGTGTCATTCAGGAATGCACCTTCCGAAATTCGTAATATACTATCCTCCAACAGTAATGACCTGGCTGTTGACAGTCCTGTATAATGTGTAATACAGCCTTCTTTAAACAGCAGCAAACTTTTGATATTATTTATCGTATCAGCTATCTGACCAAGTTTTTTATCGCCAAGCAACCTGGTTAACTGTTCAATTTCTGCTTCCGCCCTTTGTGACCATACATCCTTTTTATCATGTGTAAACTTTAGATATTCCTTAAAGTCCCTGATGGCTTTCTCCGATTCACCTTTGCCGTACCACGACAAAGCCCTGTTGTAATAAGGATTCGGATTATTGGGATTGAATTCAATAGCTTTTGTATAATCCGAAATGGCATTGTCGTATTCTTCCTTGTCATGCCATGAAATACCCCTGTTATTGTATGATTTATCATCCGGATTACTCTCAATTGTTTTTGTATAATCAGCGATTGCCCTATCATATTCACCTTTTTTATGTAATGCAGAGCCCCGGTTGTAATACGCATTTGAATAATCAGGCCGCAACTTGATTGCTTCTGTATAATCAGCAACGGCTTTATCATATTCTCCTTTTTTTTCCCAGGTTATCCCTCTGTTACTGTATGTATCCGGATATTTGGGGCTAAGATCAATTGACAAGGTATAATCCGAGATGGCTTGATCATCTTCACCCTTTATACTCCAGTATACTGCTCTTGCCATATAACCCATCGAACATTTATCATCTTTATCGATTGCATTTTGCGCATACTGGAGGCTGCTTTCCCATTCGTCCAGGCGATAATGGGCTCTCGCACGCCAGGCATATAAAATTGCATCGTTATACTCTTCTAAAACAATGTCATTAAGTAGTTCAATTATTTCACGATGTCTCTTCTTTTCAAAAAGATCCTCTACCTCAATCAATAATTTTTTTAGTTTAGACTTCATAGGAAGCTTCTTACCAGCCTTAACAAATGATCAATGGAAAATGAGTATGAAATATAATACCTCAAATACCTGAAATAAAAATCAGAAAGTCAAGAGGGAAAACCCTTGGGTGATCCAAGGGAAAACCCTTGGGCAATTCAAGGGAAAACCCTCGAAATGACAAAAAGAAAAAAAAAGGTTTTGTCTATGCAAACATGCTTACATCTTCACCACTTTCTTTATACGCTTCTTTCCGGATCCGGTAATTTCAATGAAATAAATTCCTTTCTTCCATTTGCCGGTTTTAATTTTATTGCCGGCTAAAAAATATTTTCTGGTAAAAATGGTTCGTCCCAGCACATCATACACTTTAATTTCCATCGGTCCCTCAAATGGAGTATTGCTGATGGTCAGTTCTTCCGTAAAGGGGTTGGGATAAATGGTGAATTCATTTGCAGCTGTTGCCTCACTGACGCCGTTGATGATTGTGCTGTCGCAGAATTTTGCAATCCAGAAATCATACAAGGTGTTGGGCTGTGCGGCTGTATCCCATGCGGGTTGTGTCTTGTATCCGCCGACGTCAGCATTGGAGCGGCTTAACAGGGTGTAGCAGTATTCATCGTCTTCCACAATAAAAGTACCTTCTTCATGCCCTGTTGTAAAAATGGTTTTATCCCACTGTATAACGCCTGCTGTATCGGTCTTAATGAGCCAGATCTGTTCAATGCCAAGGTTGCCTTCCGTTTTGTCGCCGCTGGTGGCAGAATAGGCCGTTACCGGAATCATGTATCCGCCATCTCCTGTTTTGATGATGTTGCCCATGTCATCTTCCGTATTGCTTCCGCCATAAACTTTATCCCATAGCTTATTTCCGTTTGCGTCGGTTTTAACGAGCCAGTAATCACTGGAGCCATTGTTGAACTGCGATTTATCACCAACGGCAGAAGAATACGACCAGCCTGCGAGCATCAGCGCTCCGTTGCCCGCATCGGTAAAGGAGATCAGCATGTCGTCCTGCTCCCCGCCGAAACGTCTTTCCCATTGTAAATTTCCGGATGAATCTGTTTTGACGATCCAGTAATCATACCCGCCCCTGGTTTGCTGGGTTACATTTCCGGAGGTATCGGAATTGGAAAATCCTGCAATTAAAAATCCATTGTCCTGTGTTTGTGAAAGTGCGTTAAGTGTTTCCACATCATAGCCGCCAAAGCGCTTATCCCATTGCTTATTTCCGAAAGCATCAATTTTCACCACCCAGTAATCGATAGTGAAAGGGAACCAGGCAGGTTCTGATTTGTCGCCGGCCACAGGCGAATTGGAATGCCCGCCCAGCAGGTATCCGCCGTCACTGGTTTTACACATAGCGGTCAGGTTATCGTCGATCAGGCTGCCGTAACGTTTGTCCCACAGTATGGCTCCGGCTGAATCAATCTTAACAATCCAGTAATCTGAAAATCCCCAGGATGGTTCCGTTTTATCTCCGCTTACGTCCGATGTTGAAAATCCGCCCAGCAGGTATCCGCCATCATCCGATTTTACAATGGCTGTCAGCACTTCAGCTTCCGTACCGCCGTATCTTTTGTTCCATTGCATGATGCCGCCGGCATCCAGCTTAACCACCCAGAAATCGAAGCTGCCTTTGGTAACCTGTGATATATCCCCGTTTGCATCGGACTCAGTATATCCGCCGAGTAAATACCCGCCATCACCGGTTTTCAAAAGTACATTGGCCTTTTCATTGCTGATGCCGCCATAGCGGTAATCCCATTGTTTTGCAAGAGGCTGGGCATAGGTGGTTCCTGAAAAAAACTGCAGCGTGTAAAAACAGGCTGCGAAAAAGTAGTTTTTGTTCATAAATAAATTGTTGTATTTAAGGTAAGAGTCTTGTTCAAGATTCTAAAATATAGGAATGAATTCGTTTTCTCATCCTTCGCTCACCCATGGCCCTTAGGGGCGCCTACACACAATTCTATCAAGGGTATTGTTAACTGAGCTCAAATGAAGCTTTGAGCTTTCAAAAATAAACCTGCTAAGTGCGATGGAGCCCTTCAGGGCCATGGGTGTGGGTTGGCATTGGGTTTCAATACTTAATTTCATAGTTGGCAAATCAAATGCAGATACTTCCCTGTAAGAGGTCAATACCGGTCAAAAAGTTTCACTGACTCATTAATTTTTGTTCATTACATTTCGATTCATCATAGTATATACGTTAGTTGTTGGAAAGGATTCCAACAACGGCGGATTCCAGCAAGAGCGTAAATTCTATGTGCCCTATGTGTCTGTGTGGTTAAATTTCTGAGAACACCTTCTAATTTTTTTCACCTTCGATAAAGGCCATTGGAACCTGCAGCTTCAATTGTCCTTCTTTTTTTGCATGCGCATTCATGTCTTTCTCCAGCGTTGTAAATACTTCCTTCCTGTTTTCCATTGGCACCAGGTCGAGCCAGGAAGTAAGCCATCCCAGCTTGATGAAATGATGATTTAAGAAAGCGCTGCCATCCAGGAAGTTCATTTCAAACTGATCCAGTACGGTTCGGCGCACCTGAAATCCGTTCGATGTAAATAATCCGGCAATGCTTTCCACGGTGCCACGGTGCTCCTGCTGTTGCCGAAGCGATTTAATGATCTCCTTCCTGTTTTGCTGCTCCAGCGCTTTCTCAAAAATGTCATAAAATAATTTCCAGTGGCCATTCAGGTTGGTGGTAAGGGCAAGCCTGCCGCCGGGCTTTAAAACACGGTGACATTCCTTAAATACAATGGCAGGTTTTTCAAAATTATTGATGCCCAGGTTTGAAACAACAAGATCAACGTGATTATCGGGGAATGGAATTTTTTCAGCCGATCCTTCAATAATCTCCACATTGCTGATTCCATAGCTTTTTATCTTCTGCTTTGCGCGGACATTGGCATTCGTCCAGGGGTCGATTCCATAAACGGTGCTTGTTTTTCCGAGTCGTTCCGCAAGCTCCGTTAATGGAAATCCTGCACCTGAACCTGCATCAACAACAATTATGTTGGGTTTTAATTCAAGATGTTTCAGCAGCAGCAGGCCGAATGGTGCGCTCCACAATGGCAGTTCATCAAACGTGCTGACCAGTTCGGGCGTATCGTGAAAAGTGTAGGACAGGTAATCCATTACATATTATGAGTGATGAGTTATGAGTGATGAGTTGGGAGTTATGAAAACCTGCAGCCTGCTACCACTTTGAACTTATTTTAATTCCCATTCCCAAACTGCTCCGTCTTCCGGATCATTGACCGTTCCCGTAAATATAAAATTATTTTTTTCCAGGATGCGTGTGGAATAATTTTTTTCAGGCAATGTCCTTGCGGTGATCTTCAGTGCGGGATTTGTTTTTTGCGCAAGTGTAACAAGTTCCCTGCAGATCATTGTTCCAATGCCCTGTTTTCTGAAATGTTCAAAGGTGACGTATGCGATTTCAATGGTGCCGCTTGAGGCTTTGCCTTTGAAGCCTGCACTTCCTACCAGCTGGTTGTTGAGCTTTGCATAGTAGCAAATCCATGGCGGATCATATCCGGCGCGCTGATAGAAATCCAGCGTCATATAAATGGTTTCCGCGCAGGCCGGATCATTGATAAATGCCAGGTTTTCTTCGGGTTTTTCCCGTATGGGGATCAGTTCCAAGTTATGAGTTATGAGTTATGAGTTATGAGTTTAAAGTTTAAAGTTTAAAGTTTAAAGTTTAAAGTTTATATTACAGAAAAAAAATTTTATCCGTTCAAAGCAATTACAAATTACAGATAGGTTTTATTTTTTCTTCTGACTGATCCTGATGGTTGTTGCATTTTTTTTCATCCTGAATTTCACAATCTTTTTAATAAGCGTTAAAGGCATTGGCTTATCCAAAGGAAACTGAACCGCTCCCTTTGAACTTTTATAAACCGAAAGCTCCTTCTTAAATGCAAGGAGCGCTTCGGGCTTGGGATAGAAGCCGATATGTCTTGCATAGCCTGCATACCATACCAGCATACCGTTCCATTTAAAAGCAGGCATGCTGTAGCTGATCACTTCTTCAGCTTCCGGCGCTGCCTGCTTTATTGCGGCCCGGACCTGCTTCAGTATTTTCCGGGTTCCGGCATCAAATCCTGCCAGGTACTCATCCACACTTTGCGGTTTGGCCAGCTTCATATCAGATTTTCTCTCCCTGTAACTTACCGGCCGTTGAAAGTTTTTCTTCCGCAAGCCTGGTGCCCTCCACCCTTGCCTTGATTTTGGCAAATGCAGTTTCCCGTTTTGTCGACTTATCATCACAGAAAGGTGAGAAGCCGCAGTCGTCTGTTGTTCCCAACTGGTTAACGGGAATATAGGCAGATGCTTCCATAATCCGGTCACGGACTTCTTCAGCCGTTTCAATCCTGTTGTTAATGACATCCGTCACTCCTATAAATACTGTCTGATGAGGCTTAAGGCATGCACTGATTGTTTTCAGCACCTTGATCCTGTCAGGTTCACTTGCCAGCTGCAGGTAAAAGTTGCATACATTAAGCTCAAAAAGTGCAGGAAGGAATTTCGTATAGTCTACGTCAGCGCTGTGGGTTGAATCATGGTCGCCGCCCGGACAAACGTGCACCCCCAGCTTTTTCTGTTCTTCTTTGGTAAAACGGTTAAACACCTGGTTGTTCAGGTCGATGAAATGTTTGAGCACGCCACCCGACGGACCAAGCTTGAGTGACAGCCTGCCTTCGGTAAAATCCATCTGCACCTTTACGGCGCCTCTTTCCAGGCATCCCCTGATGTCTTTTTCACATTCGTTGATCAGGTCGGCCATGAATTCATTTTGAGAATAGCCTTCAATGCCGGTCTGCGGATAAATCAGGCTTACTGCAGAAGCAGAGATAACGGCCTGCTTAACGGGAAGCTTCGTACGTTTTTTTGTTTCCTCTAGGTATTGCCATGCATAGCTTCCGTACCTGAAGGGCCCTTTGGTGAGCAGCGGCAGCTGGCGGTGATGGCCATCTGCAAAATCAATGCGCATGCCTCCGGGAGCCAGGTTGGTTAATCCCGTCAGCGGATAGGTCACAAAGCTGGATTTGGTTTGCTCGCCATCCGTGATCACCGGAGAACCTGTTTTTTCAAATTCTCTCACCGTGTCATCCACGGCCTGATCAAAAAGCTTTTTTAAGTCATTTTCATTTGCACCGGAGGTGATTGCTGCAATCAGTCCGTCAGGTCTTGGAATGCTTCCAATGGGTTCAGTTGGTATTTTCATTTTTCTAATAATTTAATTAAGTATATGATTTACGTTACAAATATTTTTAACCTGTAAGGACTTGCTTTCTGAACCGGGCTCCTGAATTATTCAGCATGATGCTGAAAAAGGTTTCTGAAAATAAGCTTTTAAAATGGTCGGTATTAAACTTAACAAAATACGGGTCACCCAAAAATAATAAAATAATTATCTGCAAAGGCTTTCTCAAAAAAATTTCCTTTCCTGAACCGGGCCGGTCAGGTCCAGGATACATTGCTCCCTGATAGCATAGAGTTGGTCTGCTGAATAGCTGATCTGCGGATGCTGTTGAAGCCAGCTGTTCAGGAACTGCCGGTGATAGCTGACCTTAAAACCGGTTATCTGATTGGGATCAATAGCAGTTTCGGTAAGTATGTCATTCACAAACCAGCGGTTATCCAGGTTGTGTCGGGTGCAGTCGATAATTTCATTTCCTACCACCAGGTAATTGTGCGCTTCGGGAATACAATCAAGGTCGTATTTTTCAAGCGTAGCCGTTACCTCAGGTGTATTCCATTTATTCATGCTGAAAATACACAGCATCAGGCTGATGTCCTGCCGCTGTTCCATCGCCAGCAGCTTCAGCAATGCATGCCTGGTGCTGCAGGTGCCGTATCCGTCGGTTAAAACGGTGAGGAGGTTTTCCTTATCCGTGTTTCTTCTGTATGGCAATTGCTTTATATACTGACATGCTTCTTGAAATGAAGAGATGCCCATCTCACGAAATTTTTGAGAAACAACTCCGGCATCACTAATAAAAAAATTAAGCATGGGATTAAGGAATGATGAATGATGAATTAGAAATTAGGAATTAGGAATTAGGAATTAGGGATGAGGGATGAGGAATTAGAAATTAGAAATTAGGAATTAGGAATTAGAAATTAAATAAACTTCCTGTACGTGGGTTCATTATGCACGGTAAAACCGCTTTTCACATACACCGGTTCGCCTTCGCGGGTAGCATGCAATTCAAATGCGGTGAGGCCCAGTTCGCGGCCGGTTTCAATTAATTTATCCAACAAGGCTGTTGACAGCCCTTTTCGCCTGTGTCCGGGAACGGTGTAAACGCTCATAATGTAACCCCACCTGCCCGAAGGGTTTTTGACATTGCCGGGCTGATGCCTGATTCCCATTCCTGCAATGGATACCACTTCGCCATTCACTTTGGCATACCAGCAAAAATAGGATTTGTTAAGCTCCTGTTTAAAATATGCGGTCAGGTTTTCCCGCAGGTTTTCTTCCTTTGCTTTATCCTGTTTTCCCACAAGGGCATCTGAAAAAATGATCCGGTAATCGGTGAGCAGGGCAATGTCCTGTTCAGTTGCCAGATGAAATGTAATTTTGTCCATTATCATTGTTTTTATATTTCAATTTTCATTACGTTCATTATCACATCCTGCTTAGTTCTTAAAGTGAAAACGGGGTTGATCCCTGTCGTGAACCCGTCAGGCAATTGCAACCGAAAACGTTGTGCCAGCGTTGCCAGCACCAGCATGCCTTCCATCCAGGCAAAACCTTCGCCGATGCACATCCTGTTGCCGCCACCGAAAGGAACATATGCATATTTAGGAATGCTTTTGATGGCTTCTTCATTCCACCTGTCAGGAATAAACCGTTCCGCATCATGGAAATATTTTTCGTTGTGATGTAACAAATACGTTACGGTCCATAATACACTGTTTTTCGGGAAATGGTATCCCTGTATCACCACATCTTCCACCGGCGCTCTGGCAAAAGTCCAGGCCGGCGGGTAAATGCGCAATGATTCCCTGAAAACATTCCTGGTATGGGTTAATTCGTGGTAATCGGAAGCGCCCGGTAACCGGTTTTGAATTTTTGATTTCACTTCATCGTATAGCCTGTCTGCTTCTTCAGGATGTTTTCCCAGTAAATACAAGGTCCATGTTAAAGCCAGCGTCGTCGTTTCATGGCCTGCCAGGAAGAACGTCATAACCTCATCCCGTATCTGCAGATCCGTCATTCGGGTACCTGTTTCCTCATCCTTTGCTTCCATGAGCATGGTAAGCAGGTCTCTCCTGCCGGAGTCGCCATCTTTCCGGTACGCCGATACAATGCCATTCACCACCTGGTCGGCTTCAGCTTTGAGCTCATAAAATTTTTTTACAATGGGTATGCTGATGCCGTTCACCAGGCAATATACATAAACCGGATTGGGAAGGATCCTGTTCATCAGGTCGAAGGCAGCCTGGAAATTTTTTCCCACCGACTCAATCACCTTATTTTCAAGCCCCGAACCAAACAGCGTTTTGGTAATCACTTTCAGCGTAATCCTGGTCATGGCTTTGTTGACGTTGATGGTGTCGCCGTTTTTCCAGGTATCCATTTCCTCCCTGGCGCAGGCAACCATGATATTTGCATATTCATCAATCCGCTGCGGGTAAAACGCCGGCTTGATGAGCTTGCGCTGCTGCTTGTGCTGTTCCCCGTCGACGGTAAACACGCTATCCCCAAGAAATTTCCTGAACGCCTGGAAAAAATAGGTCCGTTTCATTTTGGGCCCCAGCGTGGTCAGTATTTCCTTAATCACTTCCGGGTCGTGGATGAAATAGTTTTTGATCCCCGTAAATGACGCTTCACAAACATCACCGTATCTGTCCACCATTTTCTTCGTGTATTCAATGGTGTTATGAGCCGCTTCACGATACTCCAGCAGGTCGGTGATGAGGGGGATGAGTGTTCGTTTGGGGATGGGTTTCATGTGGCAATCAGGAATTGAGCTGTACAGAAAAGGAAGACAAAATTGTCATTTTATTTCAATTATAAAAAGTTAATAGACCGTTAAATCCCGGGCACGGGAAGCAGGTTATCACGTTTTCTCAACGGGCATTCTGAAAATGTCACCCCTCCGGGGTTGGAATGTGTTGGTTGACGAATTGCTACCAAAATGTCACCCCTACGGGGTTTGGTCCTTTGTTTGACAACGCTCTCATTTATACAGTTGCTATTTTTTCTCATTGAGATTTCAAAAATGTCACCCCTCCGGTGTTTGAATGTGTTGGTTGACCAATCTCTATAATAATATCACCCCTTCGGGGTTTGGTTCAGTTGTTTGAAAACCTTCTCATTTATACAGTTGCAATTTTTTCTCATTGAGATTTCAAAAATGACACCCCTACGGGGTTTGAATGTGTTAGTTGAGGAATTGCTACCAAAATGTCACCCCTCCGGAGTTTGGATCTGGTTGCTCACAAACCTCTATAATAATATCACCCCTTCGGGACTTTAATGGACGACTGCAATTAGGCAACACATCATTCCGGCAAGCGTCTTCCACAGCTGAACCGTGCTACAGGCGTTTCAGGCTAAACCCGGTAGGAGTGAGCCCGAGGGTATTGCGGGTGGGTGCGAACGGATAACGGGACTGCAGTGGCGATGAAAAACAGGATGATTGTTTTCAAATAATCCCGATCTACAGATCCTTCGAATTGAATTTTTTTAATGCTATAAGCAACGGCGCCAGCATCCAGACGAGGAGAATGCCTCCTGAATAAATGGTTCCTTTGGCAGTACCGAAAAAATCGTTGAACACGGCGCCCGTATATCCCATCATGGCTGAAATGTCAAGCTTGAGCAGGATGACGATTCGCGCCAGGTCGACCGGGTTGAGTGAACAAAAAACTACAACCGCTTTTTCCAATGGATAGTCGCTGAACTGGAACATGATGAGCAGGATCAGGCCGTCGTACAGCAGTGAAAAATAAAGCCACATCATGATGGCAATGCCGATGCCTTTTGCCTTGTCGCGCGTGATGACGGAGCCCAGGACGGACAGGGAGACAAAAATGGCCGTAAGCGCAAACCCGGTAACGGTCATGACATACGCAGTTATGGAGCCTTCCAGTAAAATCATGGGAATGCCTGCGCCGATTGCAAATGCAATGATCAGTGAAAAGCAGATCCCGGCATACATGCTCACCAGGAGCATCCGCCTTTTGATGGGTTGTGACAGCAGCAGCTCGATGAACTCCACGGAGTTATACATGTAAATGGTGCTGAAGATGAGGCTTACCAGCGGGACGATGATGAGGATGATGTTGAGCATGCTGAGCAGGCCCTTTGCTGAATTATCTTCGAGGTTAAATATGCTCAGCGAAATGGCCAGTAAAAATACCGTGTAGGCGGCTGCTATCCTGCTGCGAAGAATGTCGACCATCACATATTTTATTACTTTGAACATCCTGCTTCAATTTGTTTTCATCACTGTTGCAATGGCGCGTGACAGCTTCTCTTCGCCCGTATCGTTTCGCAATTGCGAAATGCTTTTATGAAATAAGAGGTTGCCTTCGTTAAAATAAATGATTTCTGAAACCAGGTCATCCAGATCGCTTAATATGTGGGAGGTGATAAGGATGAGCTTTCCCTTTTGTTTTTCCTTCCTTATTTTTTCTTTCAGGATCTCTGAAGAAACGGGATCGAGACCGGCAGTGGGCTCATCCAGGATCAGCACATCGGCGTTAAAGAGAAAAGCCAGCGAAGCGCTGACTTTCTGACGTGTCCCTCCCGAAAGTGTGCGCATGCGTTTATTGAAAACGGCATCGAGGCCGAATGAAGATATCAGTTCCCGGTCGGGTTGCCTGGAATCCATTTTTCGCAGGTCGATGATCATATCAAAAACCTGCCCGATGGTCATGTTGTCGGGATAACGCCCTATCTGCGGCATGTAGCCGATGTTTTTGCGGTACTCACATTTTCCTGAAATGTTTTCATTACCAAATAATATAGTTCCGCTGTCGGGAATGACCATGCCCAGCAGGCATTTGATAAAAGTTGTTTTACCGGATGCATTAGGACCGATGAGCGAAATGGTTTCGCCTTTGCCGCAGGTAATTGAAATATTATTCAGCACCTTCAGCTTACCGAATGATTTGCTTACGTTTTGTGCACTGATCATAGCTCAAGCGGTTTCATTTCCGGTTCATCATCCTTCAGGTTTTCGGGAATAATGCTGGGCACAACTTTTTCAGTCTTATCAAGCAGCGTCACCATGAAGCTCCGGAGGAACATGACGGCAATGGGGTTGTCCTGGATAATCATGGCATACAGGCTCACCGGGTGATACGGCACGTCCCCCGTTCCGTCGTGGTTCAAATCGTATCCTTCGTATTTGTCCCAGTAATTTTTGTTGAATGTGTTAAGTACCAGCGAACCATTGGTTGCAATATCAAAGGTATTTGCCATAAAATTATTCTGTTCCACCAGGTTGTCGCTGCAGCTGGCCTGCACTTTGATGGCATAACCGTTTCCCGAAAATACATTTTTTTTAATTTCCATCCTGTTGCTGCCTTCCATCATGATGCCGATGGTATTATCGCTGAATACATTTTCGTATATCACTCCGTCCGAAATTTCTTTTAGCAGGATGCCATAGGCTGATCCTCCCCTGTTTTCCTCAAACCTGTTTTTAGTCATTTTGATATGATGCGAAAACATGACGGCAACACCGGCGCCATTGTCGTGAAAAGTATTCGAAGCATATTCATCGTAATGAGAGAACATAAAATGCAGTCCATAACGGATGTTTTTCGTGCTGTAATTATTCCTGATCAGGGATTGGGTTACAAACTCAAAATAAATTCCGTCCCGGTGTCCTTCAATGCTGTTGTATTCAATGGTGGCATGGTTGCATTTCCATAAGTGAATGCCATTGCCCGTGTTCTGCTCCTCTTTCGGAGTTCCTGAGATAACGTTACCGGTTACACGAAAGTCGTGACTGTTGGCAATGTGAATGGCAAAAGCGGAATTGATAACGGTGTTGTTTGCAATGATAAAACCGGATGCATCAATGACTTTTATTGCTGCATAATCATCCATCGAAGAGTAGCCCGAATTCCTGAACGTAATTCCCTTTACGATAAAATCTTTTCCCGATAAGGTAAGGATTTCAAATTTGCCATCGCCGTCGAGGATGGTTTGCTTTTCACCGAATAAACGCAGCGGTTTTGAAACAACGATATTGCCTTCCTTATAGACCCCTTTTTCAATATAGATCGTATCGAAAGGCTGCGCCCGTTCAATGGCCTGTTTTATTTTTTTTACAGGATGGGAAATGCCGGCATGTATAATTCCTGCGAGTGAAAAATTTATTTTCAATAAAAGGATTAAAATTAATATAGTCCTCGACACCTTATTTTCTTTTTTCCAGCAACTGATCCCAGGTCAGCATCTCACCGGGAAGCGTTGCATGAAAAGCCTCCGCTTCGTCATGCGACGCAAATGCTGCAATTCCGCTGTTCATGGGGGTTCGCAGGTTTTCACTCAGGAAGAAAACGGCTGCCCTGATATGGAGCAGCGCCTGGTTACCGGCGTAATCAACGCTGTAAGCATCTTTTACTTTCTCATTTTCACCCAGACCACCGTTCATAAAATCGATCAGGCAGCCTGTATCATCAAATTTATAGATTTTGCCTTTTTCGGTAATTATTTCCCCTCCGAATTTAACATCGGCGATTGGCATTTTGCAATAATGACATTCGTCTTTTCCAATCACCAGCGGTTGAGGTCCGTTATTGCATGAAGCTACAAGCAGAACAAACAATAAGGCAACGCTCACTATTTCCGATTTTACTGCTGCAAGCAGGGACTGCTCCATACTTCGTAACCTGATCATATTAACGCTTTATATTTTTTCTGTATTCCACAAACCAGATGATGGCTGCAATCACCACAACTGAAACCACCACATAACCGCCAATATCAGGCATGGAATACGCATCGAAGTTCATCAGTTTTTTATGTCCTATCAACGGCGGCTGATAACCCATGCCCGGAACTTTAATGGGAGCATCAGGGCTCAGGTTGTGTCCGTAATCGTAACCCCACTGATAGAAATCGTACATGGCAAGGAGTCCGCCGGCTGCAGACACCGCCAGGTAACTGAATAACAGCTTCCGGCTTCCGGTGACTGCTATCGCCAGACCGTATACGATAAATGCACCAACCAGGTAAACGAGATATTTGAACTCGGGGAACATTTCCACGCTCAGCTTTTTCATGCCGATGTAATGGTTCAGGCCATTGATCACATCCACATCACCTGTCAGTGTATTCAGCCAGATCTTTAAAACCAGTCCTTCGGGATACTGCGGGGCGAAGAGATCAATGCGCCATGCCGGCACATAATAAACCGTTATAACACAAAGCGACAATATCGCCATCAGGATTCGTGAAACGGTGCTGAGCTTTTTCATGGAACGTGTCGCATTATCCTCCATTAAAAGCCCGGAGGGAGAGCCTGTAAATTTATTTATCAGGAGGAAGAAGCACTGCATCGATCACATAAACAATTCCGTTGGAAGCAGGAATGGTTGCCAGCACATTTGCCGAATTATTCACCATCATTTTTCCATCCTTAATGCTGATGGCGACGTTTTTAAGATTAGCCTGGTTGATAGCCTGGCCATCCGACATGTATTCCTGCTTGTAACCTCCCACTGCCACGTGATACTCCAGGATGTCGCGAAGCTTGTCTTTATTTTCCGGTTTCATCAGGTCTTCCAAAGTGCCTTTGGGAAGCTTGTCGAATGCAGCATTGGTAGGTGCAAATACCGTGAACGGTCCGGCATTGGAAAGTTCGGTTACATAATCAGCCTGCTTCAATGCTGCCACCAGCGTGGTATGGTCGGGCGAGCCGACAGCAATTTTAACAACATCTTTCTGTGATGTTTCATCATTGACTGCCTCCTGCCCGCGTGGCAGGGTTGCTGTATTGTCTTCAGGGTTCTGTGCTGAAGATTCATTTTGACTGCTTTGGTTGCATGAAATAAATGCAGACAATAAAAGTGCTGGGATAATCAGGAAGGGCTTTTTCATTTTCATTTGCTTTTGTCTCCACTGTTCCATGCTGTTAATTTCACCACTTGGAACAGTTCAGATATTGTGTGTTATTAATTCAATCAGGGATTTGCTTTCGGTTGATTGGTTCCTGTGCTGAAGGAGATTGGAACATTCGATCCGGCTGCACTGACCCTGATGTACCCCTGCATTTCCTGGTGCAGCGCCGAACAGAAGTCGGTGCAATACATGGGGAAAACGCCAGTGCGTTCAGGCTTCCATGACAGCGTCTGTGTTTCGCCGGGCATAATAAGGAGCTCTGCATTGTTGGCACCTTTCACGGCAAAGCCATGCGGAACGTCCCAGTCCTGCTCCAGGTTGGTAACATGGAAGTATACGACATCACCCAGCTTAACACCTTCAACATTATCAGGAACAAAATGTGACCTGATGGCCGTCATGTAAATATGCACTTCATTTCCTTTGCGTTCCACCTTTGCCTGTTTCTCTCCTTTGGAAACATACGGGTTCTGGTTTTCCTCAATTTTGTAAAACCTGGTTGAATTTTTTGCGATAAGATCGGCCGGGATCGCTTCAGCGTAGTGCGGTTCACCGATGGTGGGGAAGTCAAGGATGAGCTTCATTTTCTCACCGCTGATGTCGTACAGCTGTGCGCTTTGAGCAAGCTCGGGCCCGGTTGGCAGGAACCGGTCCTTGGTGATCTTGTTATAGGCAATGAGATATTTTCCCCATGGTTTTTTTGTCGGACCTCCCGGTATACTCAGGTGACCAACAGAATAATAAGTCGGCACGCGGTCCACTACCTGCAGATCACTCAGCCTCCATTTCACCACTTCGCTCGAAACGAAGAATGACGTATATGCATTACCGTCAGCATCAAATTCAGTATGCAGCGGTCCCAGACCAGGCTTTTTAACTTCGCCATGCAGTACAGCGTCATATTTCAAAACAGGAATGCCATCGTAGTCGCCTTCAAATGCCTTGTCGGCAATGGCTTTCTGGATTTTGGTAAACGAAAAAACAGGGATCATGGCAGCAAGCTTTCCGCTGCCGACTATATATTCGCCGGTTGGGTCAGTATCACAGCCATGCGGCGATTTAGGACAGGGCATGAAATACACCATGTCAGGACAGTTTTTCGGATCAAGCACCATCACTTCTTTTTCAATGGTTGATGTTGCTGAATGTGTTGATTCATTATATACATTGTGTGCATAGGCCACCGAACGCTTCTCACCTTTACCTGCCTTCATATACTCTTCCGCTTTTTTCCAGTTCACTGCCATGATAAAGTCCTTATCCTTTTGCGATGCATTCACTTCAAGGAGTGTGTTGGCCTTTTCTGAATTGTAGCAGCTGAAAAACATCCATCCGTGTGATTTTCCTTTTCCTGCACGTGCCAGGTCGAAGTTCACTCCGGGCAACAGGATCTGGAAAGCAATTTTCATCTCGCCGGAGTTTTTATCAACGCTGATAAAGCTAACCGTTCCACGGAAATTCTGCTTGTAAGTATTAATGGGTACATCCCCATTGGTGTTGTCCATGGGAATACTGAAACGTGTACCTGCAATTACATATTCTGAATTTTCAGTAATGAAAGGAGAAGAATGGTTTCCGCCGCTGTTTGGAATTTCAATGATTTCAGCCGTACGGAATGTTTTCAGATCAATGCGTGCGATACGCGGGGTGTTGTTACCGTTTCCGAAAACCCAGCGGCCATCCTGGATGCCGTCTGTTTCAGACAGTGCAATGTGATGCAAATCATCCCAGGGCACAAATCCGTGGGAAGTGTTAAGCATGGGTTTTGATTCCTCACTGTAACCATATCCCTTTTCAGGGTCAACTGAAAAAACAGGGATCACCCGGAACAGCCTTCCTGAAGGTATGCCATACACGCTTATCTGTCCGCTGAATCCGCCGGAAACAAAATTATAAAACTCATCATACTTTCCGGGAGCAACATAGGACTTCTGGGCGGCATCGCCTCCCGTGGCGCTTGCAATATTTTTTGGCTTACAGCCTGAATTAAGCATGATTCCTGTAATCAATGCTGCAGCAATCAGGAGGTAATTTCCGGTATTATTTTTCATATTATTATATTTTTGAATATTGAGTAGAATTAACAAAACATCATTTTATTTCAAGCCGTCATTCTGACGCATAAATTCCAGCACATGCCTGGCATCATCATCACTCAGGTTCTGGTTTGGCATGCGCACCATACATTCTTCAAGCATGGCCTGTGCCTGGGGGTCCTTATTAATCATTTCATCCGTATTGGTGGAGAAGTTCATGATCCATTCGGGTTCCCGGCGTGAGGTAATGCCTTCCCATCCCGGTCCGACAAGCTTTTCCTTTGTAAGCCTGTGGCAGGCCGAGCACTTCAGTTCATATACGCCTTTTCCCTTTTCAGCCATGGCGGCATCCAGGTTCCCCGCCAGATCCACATGAGTGAATTTGCCAATGCCCCTGGCTTCCCTGGCTTTTGAGGCAGAGTCTTCTTTAAATATGTCAGCCGGTGCATTCGTGGTTTCAGTCGTAGTTTCCTTTTTCTGATCGCCTGAACAGGCATATATCAGTAAGATTACGCCGGATAGAATGAGTAGTTTTTTCATTTTTAATAATTTAATTTTTTTAAAATATTATTGTTGGCTAAAGTAGAACCAGGCAGTACAGCCCATTATGATGTGCATTAGGGCGTGATATGATTTAAGTCATATAAAGCTTATTTCGAATGTAACCGTTGCGAAATGCCGCACCATGGCAACTACACCGCAATATTTATCGGTTGCAAGCCGGATCGCCCTTTCAATTTTTTCCCTGTCTTCCAGGCGTGATCTTACCTGGTAAAGAAGGTGTACGGATTTATAAATCTTAGGCTGTTCATTGTTAAGCTCCCCCGTGATGGAAATTTCAAGCCCTTCCATTTTCAGTCGCATTTTTGCGAGGATGGCAACGATCTCCATGCCCGTGCATCCGCCCATGGCAGCCAGTATCAAAGCTTTGGGCCGGCCGCCAAGGTCATTGCCGCCATGTATTTCAAGCTTGTCAAGGGTAATAATATGATTGTCGGCAAGGCATTCAAAATGCATGTTGCCCTTCCATGAAGTGGTTACGTGGTGAAGATCCTTTAAAATACCAGCTTCTTTCTCAGTACTCATTGTTTAGCAAGATTATTCATACACTGCTAAAAATGGAGTTGTCAGGTCAGCTCTATAAACACGTGATCGGCAGCTTCATTTGAAACAAACAAACAGCCCTGTCGGAATTAAGTCACCAATTGGCAAAAACAGGGCACTAACTAAACCGACGGTTCAAATGTAACTAACGCGATCTTCAATTCCTAATACAAACGGCCCTGGTAAAAACAATTACCTGCTTAACCATTTTTGAGATTTTTATTTTGGTGTGGAATGGTAATTTACAAACCGGTTGTCATCCAGGAGATATTTTTTCTTCTTTATGTCGAATTTGTAATTTATAAAGTAGTCGAACTGATGAACAAATCCATCTGTGAAAGTCACGAAAATAAATGATGCATTGGAGTCATTCACCCATCCGATCAGGTTAATATACGCCGACGATTTGTTTTCCTTTTGCATTTCTTCTCCTTTCACCGGATCGATTAACGAAATGCTGGTACCTCCCATTTTTACCGGCAGGGTGATGTCAGGAAAATCTTCCGGTTTCCCGTTTTGATGTTTGCCAAAAAATAAAACAGCATATTTAAGCTTATGCTGCTTTTTAAGAAGCTTGATGTAGTCGGCAATAGCCATGGAATAGATTTTTTCCAGTTCAGCTTTTTGCATGGCTGCATGGTTCACACTATCTTTTTGTTGTGATGCTGCAGCAGCTGCATCCTTGTTGGTCCGTCCTGCACTGTATAAAAAAGCAAAGCAGAACAGCAGGGCGCAAATAGCCGGCAATGAAATTAGCTTTTTATGTATCCGCTTTGTTTTCATAGTCATCTGGTTCAATATGAATAAGCACATGTCCAAGCTGCGGAATTTTATTTCTTAACGTATCTTTCAGCTGATGTGCCAGGTGATGTCCATGTTTTACGGTAATGCCGGCATCAACAGTTGCATGCAGGTCGACATGGTAAATGATTCCGGCTTTGCGGATGAAACATTTTTCCGTACCCGTAATGCCGTCAACGGTGGAAGCCACTTTCCTGATTTCGGCAACGAGGTCATCGTATACATGTTCATCCATGATTTCTCCAAGGGCAGGACGGAATATTTTATAGCTGTTGTACAGAATAAAGAAGGAAGCAAACAAAGCCGCCCAGTCATCAGCGGATTCATAGCCTTTTCCCAGAATTAATGCAATCGAAATTCCAATAAAAGCGGCAACGGAGGTTACTGCATCACTGCGGTGATGCCATGCATCAGCCCGGAGCGAGGAGCTGTTTGTTTGCTTCGCTTTGCGCAGGACTATCCGGTAGGAGATTTCTTTCCAGACGATCAGCGGGGCAAGAATAAAAAGCGTATATAACTTCGGCAGCTCATGCGGTGTTCTGATATTGACGATGCTTTCGTAGGCAATAATGGTTGCCGAAGTAACCAGGAATGCGACCACCAGAAATGTTATCAGCGGTTCGAGCCGTCCGTGACCATAAGGATGGTTCTTGTCGGCCGGCCGGTTGCTGAATTTTAACCCGAGTAAAACAAACAGCGAGGAGAAAATATCGGTGGTGGATTCAATGGCATCAGCAATTAAAGCATAGGAGTTTCCAAAATAACCTGTCAGCCATTTAACGAGGGATAAAACGGCATTCCCTGTTATGCTGAAGTAAGTTGTTTTAATGGCGGCCTGCTGGTCCGACATTTTCCTTCCGTTATTTTGCATGCTGTTTCAGCTGAATCGCAGCCCGATTAAATCGAAGATACTATTTGAACGCCCCGCTGCTGCTCAGCCTGGTTATAAAAATTCTCCGGTCAGTTTTGGTGGAGCCAGGCGGAAAATAATTTCCGGTAATAATGTTATCGTCATTAATATCTTTAAAAATGTTTACTGCCGGATGTGAACCCGTGTCGCCAAATTTTTTCATGAATACCTGGTTGCCGTAAGCATCCGTTTTTAACATCACCGTCTGCATGTTCAGGTTATCGGGTGATGAGTTGCCGGCAATATTCAGTGAGCCGTCAGCACCTTGAATGATGGCAACCCCTTTTTCAGCTAACAGCGGGTCCCCATATTCCTTTTCCCATATCACATTTCCAGCAGGATCATATTTCATCAGCAATACATTGTCAATTGCGCCTGTTCTGGTGCTGCCGCAGGTTAACAAATTGCCGTCCGTTTGCTCAATAACCGACCATCCTTCCCTGTACCCGTTCGCAGCTGTAGTCTGGTACCACTGTATATCACCGGCTGCATTTACTTTCAACAGGCATAGTTCGGATGTTGCATTCAAATGACTGCTCAGTCCGTTGAGTACAAAGCCGCCGTCCTGTGTCCGGATAAGATCATTGAGATATTCATCTCCCTGCTTTGGATAGGATTTTGTCCAGAGCGTATCGCCGCTGCTGTTCAGCTTCATCAGGAAAAAATCACCTTCCGTACCGGTGCCTGCAGCCTGGCTGTGGCCGGCGATCAGCAGGTTTTTATCTTTGGTTGAAACGATTGCATAGCCGAATTCAGAGCCTGCCCTGCTGTACGACTTTGACCAGATGGTGTCGCCGGCTGTATTAAATTTAATCAGCAGCACATCATAGCTGTTATTTGGATTATTCCTTGAAGTGAAGCCGCAAACGAACAGGCAGTCGCCCTGATCATCGGTCATTTGTGCAATGCCCATGGCCCAGCTTTCCTTGCCTGTATAAAGCTGCTTTCTCCAGATCACGTCGCCTGTCTTTGTTGCCTTCAGCACAATGATATCCGGCTCCACAAACCCGCACATGGCCAGGTTGTCGTCAGGGCAAAGCACTGCGGAAGTGCCTGTGTTGGTAACACTACCGTTAAACGTAATGTACCGCGGACCGGATTCGCTTTTCGTTCCATTGTCTTTTTTGCAGGAATAAAATGCGAATGCAAGAAAAAGGAGACTGCATTTCAATATCGTTTTCATTTCAAATTATAAAGTGGCGTCTACGGCCATTAGCAGGGTAAATATATAGGATATCCCGGAACAAATTGCCAAATACTTAAACGGATTATAAATGTCACCAAATCTCCATGCTTTTACGCGCCATATACTGGCAGTAATACAGCAGGATATAGTAGCCTATGCTGCTAAATTCTTAATATCTTCTCCATTTTTCTTCCTTTGGCAAGCTCGTCAACCAATTTATCCAGGTAACGGATCTTTTGCATGAGCTTGTCTTCAATTTCCTCCACGCGATAGCCGCAAATAACACCGGTTATTTTTGAAACATTGGGGTTGATGGCTGGCGCTTCGTTAAAAAATGTTTCGAAATCACTCTTGTTGTCAAGATGCTTTTGAAATGTTTTGGCATTGTAACCTGTGAGCCAGAAAATAATCTCATCTACTTCTTCTTTTGTACGTCCCTTTTTTTCCGCCTTCTTCACATACAGGGGATAGACACTGGCGAAGGTCATTCTGAATACTCTGGCATGATCCATATTAGTTGCAATTGAAAGTCACAGGTAAAGATATGAAAACGGGCTCACATGCAAAAGTCGGAACATGATACAGCGTCAGCATCAGCAGGCTGGTGATTGGATTTTCTTATTACATGTTATGCCTCGGCAAAATACATGTCAATTTCGCCTTTATTCTTTGCCGCAATTTTTCCACGGTAAGTGCATTTGAATTTGTCCTTCACCAGTTCATAGGTCACGCCGCTGATATTGATTTTTCCTGCTTCACTGTTCTGTTCCATGCGGGCGGCAATGTTCACCGTGTCGCCCCAGATGTCGTAAGCGAATTTTTTAATCCCCACTATTCCAGCTACCACCGGGCCCGTATGGCAGCCAATGCGGACCTCAAAATATGGCTTGCCACCGGTTTCACCTTTCAGTTTTTCCTGCTTCATAAATTCGCTGATCTCCAATGCCGCTTTCACGGTAGCTTCCGCATTATTCCTGTTCGGCACCGGTAATCCTCCTGCACACATGTAGCTGTCGCCAATGGTTTTTATTTTTTCCAGGCCGTACCTGGTTATGATTTTGTCGAATTCACTGTAACAGTGATGGATTTCCTTTACAAGTTCGGCTGCCGATAATTTTTCACTGGTCTGTGTAAAGTTTTTAAAATCGGTGAACATAACGGTGACCTCATCAAAATGCTTTGCCTCGGCTGTTCCTTTCAACTTCAGCTCTTCCGCTGTTTCCTCCGGAAGGATGTTAAGCAACAGCTCGTCGCTCCTTTGTTTTCCCTTTTTAATTTTATTACGCTGGGAGAAAAATATTCCTGCAAACAACAGCACGATGGAAAAGCCTGCCATCAGTCCGTTGCGGATCATGCGCTGAAAATGCCTGTCCTTATTCAGCAGGTTGATTTGATTGTCCTTTTTTTCTGTTTCATATTTTGCATTCATTTCGGCAAATTGCTTTTTATTTTCTTCGCTCATCATGGTGTCGCTGAGCATTGAAAACAACAGGTGCGTCTGATATGCCTTTTCAAAATTTCCAATGTTTGAATAGAGCTCCGAAAGTGTATTATAGGATTCTTTCAGGTAGAATTTGTCATCACCTTCCCTGGCAAGCGCAATGCTGCTGTCGAGATACTGGATGGCCACGGCATAATTTTCCATGCCTTTGTATGCAAGGCCTATGTTAACATAGGTACCGGCAATTCCCCTGCTGTCGCCCATTTCTTTTTTCAGCTCCAGCGAACGAAGCAGGAACTCAAGCGCTTTGCCGGGATTATTTTTCTTCTCATAAATGAGCGCCAGGTTATTCAGTCCGTCGGCAATTCCCTGTTGATTTTTTATCTCCTCCATGGTTTGAAGAGCCTGTCCAAAATATTCGAGTGCCTGCTCATAGTTGGATTGCGCATAATAAACCGAACCCATGTTGGTAAGGCTCACACCTGCAGAATAGGTGTCGCCAATGTCCCTGCACATTTCGAGCGATTGACTTGCAAAGTCGAGCGCCTTGTCGTACATGCCCTGTTCATTGTATGCCATACCCAAAAGTTGCATGCAGCGCATCGCTCTCCACTTATCCTGGTATTGCTCGAAAATTTTCAATGCAGGGTATAAGTTGCTGATCGCCTTTTCGTATGCTCCTGCATTTAAATTCAGGTTCCCGATTTTGTTCAGGCATTTGGCTGCAAAGGTATCGTTGTGCTGCTCCCGGGATAATTTTAATGCTTCCTGATAATACTGAATGGCCGAATCAGGGAAGGAGCTGAAGAATTGGGAACCGATAAGATAATTAATTTGTATTTTCTCTATGGCCGCTGCTCCCGGTAAAATATTTTTTAATGAATCAATTTTATTTTCTTCAGCATGGATAAATTGAGGCATGATACAAAAAAGAAATGCTCCAGCTGTCCTTACAAAATAATTCATGGAATATTTTGACATGTAAGATAGTATTCTTTAATTAGCTGTGAAATAACAAAAATTAATTAAACCCTTTACTAACCTAAACCCTTCAACCATGTCAAAAGGAGTTGTAACAACCACCCCCACACAAACTCACACGGGTAAATTAACAGTGATCGTCGCTGATGATAATACCTACGATGTAGGTTTCAGATCTCTGCTGGATTTTCCAGTCAATGACCAGCTCACGCTGAATGTAAAAGATGCAGTCGAATTCACGATCAGAAACGCGACGGAATGCGAAGTCACCGGAGTATTGGCATCGCCCAGGGGAAAGGTAACCTTAAGCCCTGTTGATGGCCGTGGAGGGAAATGTGAGATTACAGAACCCAATCCAAATAACTTCGGCGTAAAAAAAGGAGATGTATCATGGTTTTCAGCGCTCGATCCGGCGCTTGACCCTATTCCCGATTCGGTGATCGAAGGCAATGCCGTACAGGTTATTCTTACAAGCGCTCCGGGTCCGAATGGCCCGGCAGCCATTTTCGTTAAAGCGCTTTAACAGTAACCTCACCTCCGGTGCAGGTATTTTATAAATTTCTTAGGTAGTTATATACGTGGTGGTAATAAAATTATCGCACGCCTGATCGCAATTTAAATGAACCTGATTCGGGCCATTCACTGCTCCTTCAGTCGACGGGTTCCCACAACTGTATTTTGTTTCCTTCCGGATCAAGGATGTGAACAAACTTACCGTAATCATACGTTTCAATCTTATCCAGCACCGTCACCCCTTCTTTTTTTAAATCTTCCACCAGCGACTCCAGGTTTTCAACCCTGTAATTGATCATAAAATCTTTGGTGGAAGGATCAAAATATTTTGTGGTTTCGGTAAATGTGTTCCATGCTGTAGAACCTTTCCTGGTGGAGTCTTCAGCATCCAGCCACTCGAAATTTGCTCCATACTGCCCGGCATCAAGCCCTAAATGCGTATTATACCATTCCTTTACTTTGACGGGGTCCTTGCATTTGAAGAAAACACCTCCGATTCCTGTTACTTTTTTCATTTTTGAATGTTCGTTAAATTGTTTTGTAATGATTGTTTTAAATGCAAATCCTGAAATAAAAGATGCTGTAATAATAAATACTGCCAATGATATTCTTTTCATGTTCTGTCAGTTTTTTCCGGTATTTACGCTTCCGCTGATTTCCTTTTCAGGATAAGTGCACTGATAAGCGTAACAACCAGGCCGACCGGTAAAATTTCCACGTAGGTCATCAAAGCATTAAAGAAAGGGTTTTTATACATCACGCCAAAGTCTGCCATTTCTTTGGTCTGCTTTTCAATTTCGGCCTGACCTGCACCGCTTGCTTTGAGTTCTTCAATCATATGTGCCGAATACTTATCCATAAAATCAGGTATGAAATAAAAGTAGTCAATCATCCAGGCAACAGCATACAGGGTGGATGCGATCAAAACCATCAGCATCCCCATTTTAAATGCCTTCCCAAAGCTGATCACTCCGCCATTGTATTGGTTCCTATAATTGCGGATGCCGACAAAAACAAGGGAGAAGGCCAGGATCATGCTAGCATAACCGATGGCCAGGCTGGAATCGTAGTCAACACTGCCCTCACAATGGCTCATGTAATTGACGGTAAACAACATCAACACGGATACAATAATACCTGCCGTGATCCCATAGATTAAAATATGCTTCTTCATCTTTTTATTTTTATTGACGCAAATGTCGCCATTGCACGGCTGATTCCATTCATACTTTCGGCTAATTTTGTGTTGAGTGGCTCATTTTCATACCAAAGTATGAGGTTTTAAGGGATGAGATTTAATATTAATGGGTTAACCGGTCCATGCCATCTGCGTAATGCCATCAGGAAAACCAGTGGACAATCTAAAAAATGGCTGCCTGGTGCTTTATTAAAAAGTTGTGGATACCCGTCATTGTTCGGATAACATGACCAGTGAACTACTGCTTGATAAATTTTATTCCCCGTGATTCTCCCCTTATCTGAAGAAAATATAGTCCGTTTGCCAGATCGCCAATTTCTATTTTCAACACCGCTTCAGGTTCCAGCTCCCTGATGAGAATGCCCATGGCGTTGAATAACCGGATGGGATCGCCGGGTACATGGTCCGACTCCAGTGTAATGGTATTGCCGGCAGGGTTTGGATAGATCTTCCGGATCACTTTTTCAATTTCCGGCACGGCTGTACCAGGACAGTTATTATTAATGAAAATGGAATCGTACTCACCAATGTGCCATTTCATCAGGCTGTCATATACGACAACCTTTGCTGCATTTTTAATAACTGAAGCATCGGCAGCCAAGAGTGTTGAATTAAATGTGGACAGGGTTGGATCCTTTCTGAAGATGGCGCTGTAAAAGCAACAGGCGGCGGCATAGGAGCCTGCAAGGGAAGGATGACTTTCATCAGGATCGTACAGCTCAATGGAAGGATTGGTTTGCCTGATATACTTCCACACCTGGGCAACGGGTGAAACAACTCCCTTCAGCGTATCGGCCAGGTTCATGTAGTTCCGGAATATCATGGTGTCCATTTCTTCATAGGTATAGGTACCGAAACCGTTTTTTCTTCCCCACGTCATGTAAAACATGGTTTCGCCGCAGAGATTATACAGGTTAATCATACTGTCTAAAACCCCTGCAGCAGGTGCCGGATACGGGTTCGACTGGCCCCATAATTCTGTGCTTTGTCCCTGCAGGATAACATAATCCCAATTTCCCTGCATTATTTTGTTCTGTGAAACGGTGTTGATCGAATGGACATAGAATGTTGCTCCGCCCATGGTATTGCTGTCAAAAAACACCGAGTCACCTGCAGCGGCTGCCACATCAGCAACCAGCTGAGGCATGTTATTGTAATACGTATAACTGTTTCCGAGGAACAGGATGCGTTTGGATTGTCCGTAAAAAACCGCCGGAGATAACAGAAAGATCAGAAAAAGTATTCTTGCCCGCATGATTTACAACTCCTTTAATTTGTACCTCCGGCCCGCCACCTGATGTGAGGTCAAAGCGTATGGAAAACAAATATACAAAATAATGTCTTTCCTGAGTTGCTGGCAGGCAGTTCAGTGAATAGTTAATAGTGAACAGTGAATAGTGAATAGTTGTTATTGGTGCGTGTTACTGCTTAAGACGCTAAGGTCATTTAAAACAGCCTCAGCAATAAATGCTGCATCCTCATTAATTCCGAAAATCATGGAAGATTTTCGCATACGAAGCCACGGAAGCCCAAGATAATACAGACCATTAATGTCAGACACTCCGTTTTTATGCGTTGGATTTCCATCGCTGCCGAAGCTGACAGGCAGTTTCAGGTAGCTGAAGTCGCCATTAAATCCTGTTGTCCAGATAATAGTTGTAATGTTATTTTCTTTTAACCTTAGCGAAGTAACAGCTGAAGCGCTGGCCGCCTCCGTGTCGGGCAGATCGGCAATATCTTCTTCAGGTGCAGGGGCGGAAATTTGATTGTTCAATATGAAATCATCAACCATTCCCTTCGCTTTCTGTGAAAAACCGTCGGCGAATTTTATATGGTCCGCTGCATTTGAAGCGAAGTGCAGGTTATCGGCATCTGCATTTTCCATCTTACCTAAAATAGTCACTCCCTTTTTAGAAAGCAACTGGTAACTTAATGTGTGACCAAACTCACCAATGCCTGACAAGAGAGGAACTTTCATAGCAAGAACTTTCGGGTCTGTCACATTTTCAGTTGCCACATGGAAGAACCCCATGTCTGTAAACCAGTCAACAATATCTTTTCCGCGGTATCTCCTGGGAATACGGGCAACCATACTTGTTGAGAGGTACACTTTTCTTCCTGCCTCAGCGAGGTCTTCGGCAATCTGGCAACCTGATTGCGCACTGCCGATTACCACTGCAGCACCGGCGGGCAATTGGGAAGCGTTTCGGTATTCGCTTGTATGCAACTGCAAAATGCCGGAAGAAATATTTTTTGCAAACGAAGGAATTTTCTTTCCATTTTGACATCCCGAAGCAACGACCACTTTTTTGGCCTGATAGTTTTTTAACGCTCCGTTTTCAGAAACAGAAACCGTAAAGTATTTTTCTCCATCGGATTTTGTTATTGAAACAACTTTTGCGTGCTCCACAACAGGCAATTTATTTTTGGAGGCGTATGCGTTGAGAGAAGAAACAAACTCGCCCGCCGTGCCAAATCCATCGGGAGAATTGCCTGAATAGCTGTCACCCGGCAACACATTTTTTTTGTTTGCCGTATTCATCACAAACGAATTCCATCGCTGGCTTAACCATACTTCACCAATTCGCCCCCGCTCAAAAACCATGTGCCTGAGTGCATGTTGTTTCAGACAATAACTCATACTCAGCCCTGCATGTCCGGCTCCAATTACAGCAACATCAAGAATAGGTTCGGTCATTTTGTTTTGTTTTATTTTTTTTTGAATTGAAATGCTAATACATAACCATCGGTGTTTTTCTTAAATAGCTTTTGTCAGCCAATTGCCGGAGCAAAAAGTCGGCAACATCTGCACGCGAAATACCAGCTGCTATTCCTTTTGCCTTTATATCTTCACCGCTCCGGTAGTTCCCTGTATGTTTACCATCGCTTAATCCTGCTGAGCGAATTAATGTCCAGTCCAAACGGCTTTGTCTTATTATTTTTTCTCTCGCCTCATGTCCGGCTGTTTCAGTTCGTAAAAGTGTAGTGCCCGCTATCCTGATTAACAGCCCTGCATTCCTTCGGCTATCTTTCACATTTATTGCCGACATATAAATAAACCGGCGCACACCATTTGCTTCCATTGCTTTCACAATATTACTCACTCCATCTACAACCGATTGGTCATATTTAAAAGGGCTGGCAGCGCCTAAGGTTGAAAACACTGCATCGTGTCCTTTAACAGCTCCATCAACCAATTGATAATTGGATGCATCACCCTGAATAGTTGTAAGATTTTCATTGGTGATTTTTAAATTGGACGGGGTGCGAACAAATGCCGTAACATGGTGGCCTTCCGCCAAGGCCTGTTGCACCAATTCGTGCCCTGTTTTACCTGAAGCTCCGAATATGAGTATACGCATATTAACAAATTTTAGCTTGGAAGCATATTAGTCATTTCGTTGATTTACCATTTGGTGTTTGCCCGAAATTTCATCAGAAATGAATCAGCAGGCAGCATTATTGTCGCCTGGCATTTGAAAAATTATCTGGTTACGATCATCTGCTTTGTGTCAATTGTTTTTTCATCTACCACCAGCAGGTAACTATATGTGCCGGGTGAAAGCGTGCTTGCTGCAATTTCAACCTGGTTTATTCCCCCGGGATAAACAGGAATGGATTTTATTTCTTCTCCTGTTAGTGAATAAATTTTTATCACCGCCCCGGATGCACTTTTCGGAACGTAACAGCGCACCATTGTTTTTTCATGGAACGGATTGGGAGAATTTTGTTCCAGCCTTGCCATATCTTCAACAGCCTGCTGTAAATTTAATGTACCCGTCTTATAGCTCATGCAGCACTGGGAAAGCGCCTCATTAAAATTTTTCATATTGTTTTTTAATGCCTCCATTTCTTCCTGCCGGCTTAAATTTTCTTTTTTGAGGTCTGCAATCTCTTCCTGTAAATTTTTTATGGATTCCTCCTTCTCTTCAATTTTTTTCTGCTGTTCTTTGATGCTGTTTACCAGTATAAAATCCATCGCTCCATAGTCGACGCCCAGATAATTTTGTTTTGCTCCTGTGGTATCTGTGTAGGTCCATTCGTTTACCATGTAGGGTGCAATCTTTTGCAGCTCCTGGGCAATGGTTCCTATTCCTGTTTCATTTACGGGCAATCCTCCTTTCCCGGTGTAAGTAAACCAGACAGGGTTTAATTTTTCAATCACATTCATTCCGTCTTTAAATTCCTTCACATCTTTTTTCAACCGCGCATCGCTGGGAACGGTCCATGCTGATGAAGTGGGTTTTGCAGCAGAGTTGGTATTCATTTGCAACTGGAAGGATGGTGCATTTAATCCAATCCCCACATTACCGCTGCTTGTTATGCTCATGCGTGTTACAGCGCCTGCATTTAACTGCAGGCCGTCGGGGTTTCCGGCATTATTAAATATAATGGCTCCACCCTGGTTGTTGGTTGCGTTTCCAAAGAGGATACCATTTTGCGCATTGTTGGGAGTAAGGATGCTGAGATAGGTAGTGACATTATCATCCAGCAAAAGACCTGTTGCTGAATTTGACGCAAATCCTGCCGAACCATTCACCCTGACGTGCAGCCTGCGCGAAGGTGCCAATGCCCCGATACCAACATTCACAGTAGCAGTAGCACCATTGAACCCGGCAATGCTTCCCAGCACCATGGCATTGCTTGCATGAACCCGGGCATGCGAACCAATGGCAGTTGCATTGGTAAGACTGCTTAAACCTACATCAGCACTATCGCCGATTGCCGTATTGTAGCTGCCCGAGGTATTATTCAACAATGCACCTGCGCCCACGGCTGTATTATTTTTACCGGTGTCTGTAAATCCCAGGGCGCTGTAACCGCATGCCGTGTTGTTATCGGCTTCGCTGTTGATCATTGCCTGCGCACCAAAAGCCGAATTCCTTTTTCCTGTTGTATTGGAGCCCAAAGTTGCATAGCCATTGGCAGTGTTATAATAACCTTCTGTGTTGTTTAACAGTGCAACTGCACCGGTTGCAGTATTAAAATATCCTGTTGTATTATTTCGCATGGCATCACCACCTACAGCCGTGTTATCAAATCCATCCTCATTATTCTGAAGTGCCCGGTAACCGATTGCAACAAGCAGATCATTTTGAAAATTGCTGTCGTAATAATACATGGCCGAATCACCAATGGCAATGTTGTAAGAGCCTGCTACTGAACTGGCCATTGCATGGGAGCCAATCGCTACATTACCATCTCCGGTTGTATTCGACCCGAGGGTATTAAATCCCAATGCAACATTTTCATTCCCCGAATTGTTGTAACGCAGGGAAAGAAAACCAGCAGCAACATTTTTATTTCCGGTAACATTAGTCTCCATGGCGCTTCTTCCCAATGCTAAATTTCCTTCACCAACGGTATTTTGATTCATGGCAAATATGCCAACTGCTGTGTTGTGTCCTCCCGTTGTATTGCTGAACATGGCTGCATCGCCTATGGCAGTGTTTGCACTGCCTGTTGTATTCCGGTAAAGTGCCGTTGCTCCCATTGCTGTATTCTGTCCACCAGTGGTTGTAAAGTTCAATGCGTACGCTCCTGTCCCTGTATTCAGGATGCCTGAAGTATTTGACCGTAAAGCACCATATCCCATTGCAGTATTACTGGTGCCAACATTATTTGCATAGAGTGTTGAATCACCAACTGCGGTGTTCGCAACTCCTGTTGTATTATTAAATAATGACGCATACCCGATTGCTGTATTGGACCAACCGCTTGTATTTGCCATAAGCGTTGTAGTACCGATTGCTGTATTGTTATAGCCTGTTGTATTGTTATACATGGCACCGGAACCAATTGCAGTGCTGCCATTTCCCGTACTGTTGTTTATTAGTGCATCGCTGCCTACAGCGGTGTTGTTGTTTCCTGATGTGTTACTTAACAGTGCTGAAATTCCAATTGCCGTATTTGCTGTCCCATTGGTGTTTGCCGAAAGCGCACCGGTTCCAACAGCAGTGTTGCTGCCGCCAGTTGTATTTACAAGCAGTGCATTGGCTCCAAAAGCTGTATTGTTGGTGCCAGTGGTATTGGCACGCAAAGCCGAAAACCCGGTTGCCGTATTAAACCCGCCCGAAGTATTCAAGCGCATGGCATCAAAGCCGGTAGCCGTGTTTTTTACCCCGGTATTGGCAGCATTTCCGGTATTTCCTATAAAGGTACTGTTAGTGGCGCTGGCAGATACAAATTTATTCCCTCCCAGGAACAATGCGCCGTCGAGGTAAGCATCCTTCCATGATTTTGATGCTGAGCCGAGATTGATGGAGTTGTCGGTTCCGGGCAGCAATTCCACGTTCACTGCAGTCGGAGCGGTGAGGTTGTTCAGCTTTTTGCCTGCATCGGAAGGCTTCAGCACTGCCCATGCAGTACCGTTATGGTAGTAAAACCCCGGTGTATTATCGGTCTGGTAAATGAGAAGCCCTGTGGCAGGTGACCCGATAAGATCACGCTGGGCCTTTGTCATGCGGGGTACGAGCATTCCTTTTGAAGTGCTTACCATATCCAGCAAGGCAGATGCATTCGGCGTGGTTGTTCCGATTCCGGCACTGCCTGTGGCCGGGAAAGTGTTGGTTTGGGCAATTGTTATTTCGTAACCCAGTAATAAGCATGCAGCAGCAGCTGTAATTATCTTCTTCATGTTTTTTAGTTTTTGCAGGTTGACCAATACACGAAAAATAAAGGTCCCTATCCGGACTATTATTTTTTACCTCAATAATAAAGCATGAAATGACACGCGCAGTCCCATGTATATGGGATAAGGGTTAAGAAAGTTTAGAAGGTTTAGAAGGTTTAGAAAGTATCCATCTAACCAGGCTTGACGAATTATGCCTTTGTAAGTATCCTGAAAAAAATTAACCGGCTCTCCCTAAGCCTGTCTGAGAGTTATTTCTTTAATATATTATGCTCTATCGCTTTTGCCACCGCTTCAGTGCCGGAGTGAACCTGCAGCTTTTCGTAAATATGACGTATGTGGGTGCTGATGGTCGGTAATGAGACAAAACACTTTTCAGCAATCATTTTGTAGCTCATTCCTTTTACCAGAAAGCCGAGTATTTCCACTTCCCTTTCGGTAAGCTTAAAATCTTCCGAATTTTTCATCCCCTTATTATTGAAAAGACGAAGCACCTGCCGGGCTACCGATGGCGTCATGGGAGCGCCGCCTTCCATCACATCAACAATACCTTTGATCAGCTCATGTGGCGGTGTTTTCTTTAAGATGTAACCGTCGGCGCCGGCACGAATGCAGGAAAATATTTTATCGTCATCTTCAAAAACAGTCTGCATCAGAATTTTTAAATCAGGGAATTGTGTTCGCAGCAGGGTAAGTCCCTGCAAGCCGTTCACATGAGGCATGTCGATATCCATCAATACCACATCGGGTTTCAGGCCTGCAACCTCTTGCACAACATTGCGGCAGTCAGGAAATGCACCAACACACTCCATCGTGCCTGTAAGGTTAATCATCATCTGCAGCCCGTCTCTGCGGGTATCGTTATCGTCAAAAACAACTACTTTAATTTTCATGCTGTAAATATCTCTTCTATTTGAGGTTTCTCCTATCATCAATTCAGATGATTTTACAAATTCATTTTTAATTCAATTTCCGAGCCCATGCCCGGTGACGAAGTAATATGGATGGAAGCTTTTAAATCCAGGGCGCGCTTTTTCATATTCAGCAATCCATTGCCTCCCATGCCGTGTAATCCTGCTTCATTGATATTAAAACCCTTTCCATCATCTTTTACTTTTAAGGTAAGATAATGTGCGTCTGAAAGTACGGATACCCACAGGTTTTCACAGGCTGCATGGCGCGCTGCATTATTAATTATCTCCTTATAAAGCAGGTAAAGATTTTTACGCTGCTCCATATCCAGCTCAGGATCCTTTGATCCGTTTCCGGTTTCGAAATAAATATTGCAGCCTTTTGCATCCATCACCTGGTAGGTAAATGCATTCATCCGGTTAATAATATTGTCGAACTGGTCATTTCTTGAATTAATGGCCCAGACGATATCGCTCATCGATTCCATCATGTTATTGGTGCTGTTGCTTATTTTGGAAAGGACGCTGTTGAGCGGATGATCCTCATTAATCATCATTTTTGCCGATTCGCCGTATAGCGAAATGCTGCTGAGCGTGCTGCCGATTTCATCATGCAGGTCACGCGCGATGTTGTTTCGCAGCGTGTACAGTTTCAATGCCTGCTTCAGGCGGTAACGGTAGAAGCTGTAGACCAGCCCTGCCAGCGCAGCAACAACAAAAAAACGAAACCACCACGTTCCCCACCAGGGAGGCAGGATATTGATAATGACAGCCGCTTCATTTTTACTCCATACACCATCGCTGTTGGTGCCCGTTACATGAAACGTATATTGCCCGGGGTCCAGGTTGGTAAACGAAACACTGTTCTTTGAGCCGTTATCAATCCATTCTTTATTAAATCCTTCCAGCATGTATTTATATTGCTTTTTTTCAGCAGGAGAGGATTCAAGTGCGGCAAACTCAATGGCAAACATATTTTTATCATACGGAAGCGTGACGGTTTTCACATATCCGATATGGGCATTCATCATGCTGGTGTCGTTTTTATAATTGACAGGCTTGTTAAACACCGAGAAGCCGGTCAGTACGATATTGGGAGGAGGTTTTTGCACGAGCACTTCTTCGGGTTTGAATACGGTAATTCCATTGACACCACCGAAAAGGAGTTCCCCCGATTTTAATTTTAAAGACTGGTAACGGTTAAATTCATCTCCCTGCAAGCCGTCGGTCTCCGTAAAATTCCTGAAACCACCATTCCGTATATTAAAGCAGCTTAGTCCTTTATTGGTGCTCATCCAGAGGTTACCGGCTTCATCATTTAATATACCGTATATAACGTTATTCGGCAACCCATCCTTTTCACTGTAACGGATGCAACGGCCCGTTGCCAGTTCAAACCGGTTGAAACCAGCACCATTCGTTCCGACCCATACATATTTTTCCGGCGCTATTGGATCGGGACAAATGGAAAATAACATGTCAGCGCTCAGCGATGTGGAATCAGCCGGGTTGTTTTTCCATTGACGCCATTCATTTTTTGTTTCGTTGAAGCTGAAAAGTCCCTGCAGGGTGGCAAACCAGAAAACATCATGCCCGTCCTGCCAGTACCCTGATATGAACGGGTATTCATTAGCATCTTTTTTGATTGGGAACCGGTATTCCGCTTTTTTATTTCCAGTTTCCCTGTCATACCGTACGAGGCTCCGGGAAAGATCATTGTGTTCAATCAGCCCCCAGGGGTTATATTCCCGGTCGAAGAAAACTTTTCTGAACGAACCGGTATCCTGGTAAAAGAAAACTCCGCTGGCAGCATTGTTTAATCCACTTTTAAAAATCGCCACCCTGTGGCTGACAAGATCTGTTACCACTGAATAACAATTACCGTTTCTGTCCCGCACCTTATAATTCCAGTCATAACAATAATCAGGAATGGTGGCATGCGACGGTGTTATTTTTCCTGTTTTATAATCGAGCAAAGCATTTGTTCCGTTGTTGCTGAAAAGTATAGCTCCATCCACCGTCTCAAAATAAACGTATGAATTGGGAAAATAATAAGAATGGAACTTCCCCTTGCGCTCATCATGTTTTAATATCCCTGTGCTGGCATTGCTTCCTATCCATAATATGCCGGTGCGGTCAACAAACCCGGGGGGAATACAGTTGCTGATGGAGCCCGGGTTGCAAACCAGCGGTGTAAGGCTGTATGTACTGGTATTGAAATAATACTGCCCTCCATTTTCAATTAATAAATTATTATTCATGTCTGTTACGGCATAATTGCCGGAAGGAGCATGATTAAACGAAACAGCATGAACAACCAGGTTCTTTTTAAAATCATATACGACAATGCGTGCACTGCTGATGAATATTACTTTTGAAGAATCCGACCACGCTATATTAAAATTACCGCTGCCATCCATTTTATACCTGGAAGCCGGGTAAGGAGATACCATCCAGCTGCTGCCGTTGTCGTATGTGCTGAAAACAAAGATTGAATCGGCAAAAGTTGCCCATATTTCATTGTCGCTGATCCAGGTGATATCCGGGTTTACAAATGGCGCCTTACGTCTTTCCGATTTTTGAACCTCATTGTAGTTGAAAACCTGTTTGATATTCTGAAAATTATGTGCATCGTATACGCCGGTTGTCATCCGGCTTATGTCAAAAATAAGCGTATTGCTGGCCATGTGCAGCATCAGTTTGCCGTTTCGATACTTCAGTCTCTGTATGTTTTCATTCTTCAGTTCGCCGGATGAAACGGGCAACGGAACAACGTAAAACTTTTCTTTTCTTTTATCCAACACGCAAAGGCCCCTGGAGCTGGTTCCAACCCAGATGTTTCCCGCGTCATCTTCCACAATCTGCCTGATGAAATTATCGGGTATCGAATAGCTGTCCTGCGGATTATGCCTGTATATGGTCACCCTGTAGCCGTCGTATTTGTTTAAGCCATCCTTGGTGGCAAACCACAGGTATCCTTCTTTATCCTGCAGGATGCTGCAAACAAACCCCTGGGAAAGTCCGTGCCGGGTGGAGAAAGTTTCGAAATTGATTTTCACCGTATCAGGAATGGACTGCCCGGAAAGGCCGGAAGAGGCCATCGTGAAGAAGAATAAAATAAAAGCCTTGCGCATTGGCTGATTATGAGGGTGAGAATTTCTAATTGTTCTAATTTCTAATTCCTAATTGTTTTACGAGAATTTCTAATTGCTCTAAGGTATTTTTCGTCAGTTTGAAACTCGGTTAATTAGTCATTAGATCAATTAGAAATTAGGTCAATTAGAAATTTGGTCAATTAGTAATTAGATCAATTAGTAATTAGAAATTAGGTCAATTAGAAATTAGAACTTCCGTTTCAGACCGGAATCAAACTTACAATTATTTATCCTTTTTCTTCCCAGGTGACATGAATTCGTGGCCGAAATCATCTGATCTGATGATGTAAAGGTCATTTTTTCCCTGAACCTCCTGTAAATCTCATCTGATCCCATGATTGACCGGCAATCGTTAACCCGCCAACTTTGCACCATTAATTTTAACCTTATGTCTGACACTAAAAATAAAACAATGAAAAACTCCATCTCAAAATTTACCATGCCCATCAGCTCCACATTATTGCTGCTGGCCATGATGACCGGGTTCACCAGCGCACAATCCTGGAACCTGGCGGGTAATACAGGAACGAATGCTTCAACAAATTTTATTGGTACAACCGATAATGTTGCCTTTAAAATCAGGACTAAAAACCTGGTGCGGGTTACGGTGACTTCTTCAGGAAGCGTAGGAATCGGAACCTCTTCGCCAACAAGCAAGCTCAGCGTTACAGGGAGTGCCAATATTACCGGAAACCTGGGAATCGGTACAACAACGCCGGCAGCAAGGCTTGATGTAACCGGAGGAGAGGTGCATTGCAATAACCCAGGTCAGGGCTTTGTTCATTCAGATGGCGTCATACAACTGGCGACGTATCTTGACGGAACAGGAGCATGGCTTGGTACAAATACGACTCACAGCCTGTTATTTTATACCAACAACTCTGCTGCCCCCAGCATAGCGATAAATCCTTTGGGCAATATTGGTATGGGCACTACAAATCCCACAACTGCAAAGCTTGTGATTGCCGGACCTGCTTTTTCGCAGGGTATTGATTTAAGCAGCTCAAATGTGTACGCCAATATGCGGGTATTGCAAAATTCCAACAACACCGCCGATAAGGACATGTATTTTGGCTTCCAGAGCGGACCGATCAGCAGCCTGCATTTATATTCGAACAACGGTGAAACCATGACCATCGCTAATGGAAGGGTAGGGATTGGCTTTTCAGACCCCCATGCACAATTGCATCTGACCAACCAGATAGCGAACAGGAGAATTGTTCTTTGGGAAGCTGTAAATAACGATCACCAGTTCGCAGGATTTGGCGTGAATTCCAATATACTCCGATACCAGGTAGAAGGCACCAATGGCAATCATATATTTTATGCAGCAGCATCAGCAACTTCATCCAATGAACTGATGTGCATACAGGGAGACGGCCGTGTAAGAATCGGCAGTGCGGCAGCCACAGGCTACCTGCTTACGGTTGGCGGTAAAATCATCTGCACCGAATTAAAAGTACAGGTACAGCCATTCCCTGATTATGTTTTTGAAGATGACTATAACTTAAAATCAATTGACGAACTGGAGCAGCACATTAAAACTTACAACCGCCTGCCTGGAATGCCCAGCGCCTGTGAAGTGGAAGAAAACGGGATGAATGTGGGAGACATGCAAACAAAGGTGGTGGAGAAGGTGGAAGAGAATGCACTTTACATTATTCAACTGAAAAAAGAAATTGATGCTTTGAAAGCACAGCTGGATGCGCTGCAGAAATAATCCTTTCATTTTGAAAAAGATTTTATCATTCAACCATTTTAAAAAAAGAAAAATGAAACGATATAACATCATACTAAAAGCGTCCTGCCTCTGGATTGTAATGCTCCTGGGCATAGAGGCAAATGCCCAGCAGGAATGCGGAACACAGCTTAATACCGAGCAGGAAAAAAATGCCTGGTTAGTGCGACACCAGCAGTTTGTAACTGCACAGGCTGCCGAAATGCTGCCTCCTACCACCACCAATAAATGGATCCCGGTTTCATTTCACATAGTTCGACTTTCGAATGGAACCGGTGGAATTTCCCTGGCGGATGCACGGCTTGCCCTGGAGCGATGCAATACAGCATTCGCCCCTACCAATATCCGGTTTTATGAATGCAATTCAGAATTTGTTGATGTAGACAGCCTGTACGATTTCAACAGCGGAACAGAGCAGACAGCCCTCGTAAGCTCAAGGCTTGTAGTAGGAGCTGCCAATGTATTTATTGTCAATAGCATTCCCGGTTCCTGCGGCTATACCTTTCTTCCGGGACAAGGACCTCCAGGGTATGCGAATAATTTTATTGTAATGGATTTTCATTGCATGAATAGTGCAAGCCAGACTTCATTGCAGCATGAATTCGGTCATTTTTTTGACCTCCTTCATACGCATGATACACCTTTAGGCGCCGAGCTCGTTACTCGTACGACAGGAAAAAATTGTGATACGGCAGGTGATGGGTTTTGTGATACACCGGCCGATCCCGGGTTGGTCGGCCTGGTGACTGCCAATTGTGTTTATACCGGCACCGGCACCGATTCGTTAGGTGTTGCCTACAAACCCGATACTTCCAACATCATGTCGTATAGTCAAAAGCCTTGCAGGGTAAACTGGAGCGCACAGCAAATTGCCAAAATGAATTTTACTGTTTCAGACCTGGGAATGGCAAACCGTAACAGCCTTTCCTGCAGCTATTGTATATTAGCAGTAACCACAAGTCTTCCTGCAAATGTGAGCGGCACTTACCAGATGGGAGAATTTTATACCACCGGCAATTATGTTGGCGGGAAAAATGTGTTATCGGAAGTAACTTCAAACGTAAACCTGAATACAGCCACTGTAAATGGAAGCGATCTTAAAATAATTTCAACAGGGGGTATTACTTTTTTACCCGGGTTTGACTTTGATGCCGCTACGGCGCAATTGAATGAGCTGAGTGCCATTGTTGACCCATGTGGCGGAACAGGCAATTTGGCGGGCCCGGGTCAGTCGGCCAGGAATGAAGAACCGCCGGTGATATTGCCGGGATCAAACCGTTATACTGTTTATCCCAATCCTTTTAAAAACAGCTTTACTTTAAAGCTGGACCTCGAAGAAGATGCATTGATTTCAGTTACCCTGTATGACATGGTTGGGAAAATGATCGACCGGATCGCACAATCTCAAAACAGGCTCAAAGGATTGGTTCAGTTTGACTACAGCAACGACCAGCTGCCTCGCGGCATGTATGTGTGTGTGATTGAAATGAACAACAGGCGCTATACGGAGAAACTGATACAGTATTAAAATTAAAATTTCTAATTATTCTAATTTCTAATTGATCTAAGAAATTTCTAATTATCCTAATTTCTAATTGGTCTAATTCACTACTTCAACAAGGCATTAGGTCAATTAGAAATTAGGTTAATTAGGCATTAGATCAATTAGTCATTAGGTCAATTAGAAATTAACGTCATGCCCCAACAGTCCCGGTTTTCACTTTGCCCGCCCGCTTGTAACTGGCAAGGATAACGCCAGCTGGAGTGATGGTACTTTCAGTTAAGGTAAACGCTGCCGGAATCGGTCCGTCGTCAAAGAGCTTTTTTCCTTTGCCAAGCGTAAGCGGATATATGACGAGGCAGAGTTCGTCCACCAGGTCATTTTTCAACAACAGCTGAATGAGCCTGCTGCTGCCCCATACAACAAGATCAGCACCTTTTGAACCTTTCAGCTTTTTAATATCCGCCAGGCTTTTAATTATTACGGAGTTTTTCCAGCCGGTAACGATCCTGTCTGTTTTTTTCAATGTCTTTGACAGGGTGTATTTTGTGACATCCATAATACCCGGCCAGGCGTCGGCATGCTGAGGCCAGTAGTTGGCAAAAATTGTAAATGTTTTCCGACCCAGCAGCAGATCAGCAGGCTTCATCAGTTTTTCAAAAGCTTTGGAGCCGTCTTCATCAAAATAGGGTGCCGTCCAGCCGCCATATTTGAAGCTGCCTGATTTATCTTCTTCAGGCCCGCCGGGTGCCTGCATGACTCCATCCAGTGTAATCATGGATATGACTGTTATTTTTCTCATTGTGATTGTTTTTATCTGGTTTGATTTGAATGATGATTTACCAATGATAAAGCTCCCGGCTGGTTTTCAGAAAATTTAGTGCCATGACCCGCACCCGGGCTGCAACGACCTGAAAATCGCTTCCTGTACATTGAATTAATATTTGAGCAACTAATCGGTTGCAAATATACGTGCAACTATTCGGTTTCGCAAATTTTTTTCTGATTTTTTTGGAGCGAGTGGCAGGTTATTTTCCTAAAACTTTTTCAAAAGCTTTTCTCGGACTTCCGTTAAAATATACCTCGCCACAATACGTGTATCCTGATTTGTCCATGATTTTCAACATGGCTGGATTGTCAAAATTCGTATCAACTTTTATGCTGTGAATATTTTTGCTGAGTGCGAATGCTTCAATACAGCTGAACATATGTTGCGCCAGGCCCTGTCCTAAATACGCCCCGGAAACAGCAACCCTGTGCACCACTACAAAATCATCATTGGTGATCCACCGGCCATTGATTGCAGCATAGGCCGGCTCATCATTGATAAGCACAGCGCTGTACGCAACAATATTTTCCTTGTCTGCAAGGACAAATCCAACTCCTTTTTCAATATCATTTTTAATGGTTTCCGGATTGGGGTATCCGTTTTGCCACTGGTTGCTGCCATCAGCTTTTCTTCGCCGGATGGCTTGCTGCAGAATGTCCCAGATCTGTGGAATTTCAGCATCGATGGCTTTCCGGAATTGGTAGTTCATGAATTTAAATAAATGATAATATCTGTTTGGCAAAGTCTGGGCACTTGCGCCAAAGATGTGTTCTCTATAAACTATTCACTGTTCACTGTTCACTATTAACTATTAACTATTCACTATTCACTATCTATCATACATCTCCATCTGCAGCCTGGTTTCTTCCAGGTCGAGCTCGCGTTCAATTTTGCGTAAAATTTCCTCGCTTGCATGGCCTTTTATATGCAGCTGCTGAACTTCCTTACGTTCCACGGCTATCAGGTCGAGCTGCATTTTTGAAAATTCGTTGAAGACATTCCCGGGAAGCACATTGCCTTTTCCAAAATAATTGGCGGGCAGTTCGGTCCGCTGCAGGCGGTTGAACTTTACTTCGTATTTGCTTTTGATGTTATGCAGCAATTCATCAGGTGCAGTGGCCATGTTTTCTTCAATATGGGCGATGGCGACGGAAACGATTTTATTCCGCACCATGTATTCTTCGGCAACCACCGAATGCGGTTGCATCTTCAGCTTCCTGATCACCCAGGGAAGCGTTAGCCCGAGCAGCACGAGGGTTGCAAGTATCACGCAAAACGTAAGGTAGATGATCAGTTGCCGGTGCGGGAAGGCTTCACCGTTTGCAAGCGTCAACGGCATGGCAAGGGCAGCCGCCATGGATACCACACCGCGCATGCCCGCCCATCCGAACACAACCATGTTCCGCGGTTCAAAAGATTCCTTTTCACGAATGCGCCTGCTCAGCCAGCGTGGCAATAGTGCAGCCGGCACCACCCAGATGAAACGTATAATGATTACCAGCCCGCTGATCACCAGGCCATACATGACCAGCTCAAAGGTTGAATAGGCCGTGATGCCGGCCATGACGCTGCGAAGCTGCAGACCTATGAGGATAAAAATAAGGCTGTTTAAGATATAGATGATCACATCCCATACGGCATAAGCCATGATCCTGCTCTGGTTGGTGAAAAATTCGCCGGAGCGGAAGGATAAGAACAACCCAGCAGATACTACAGCCAGCACACCGGAAACTTCAACCGCTTCGGCAAGCAGGTAGGCTGCAAAGGGTGTAAGGAAGGTGAGCGTAACCTCAATGACAGGATCGCAGATCCAGTTTTTATGCACCAGCAACAACAGGTAGCCCAGGGAGAGCCCAATGAGAATGCCAGCTGCGGCAATGAATATAAAGTTCAAACCTGCCTGCCAGAAAATAAAGTTACCGGCGGTGATGGCCACGAGGGCATACTTATACGCCACCAAAGCGCTGGCATCATTCACCAGACTTTCTCCTTCCAGGATGGCGATGATTCTCGGGTTTAATCCAAGCCCTTTGGTAACGGTAGTGGCGGCCACGGCATCAGGCGGCGAAACAATGGCGCCAAGCAGAAAGGCGAAGGGCCATCCGAATCCCGGGATCAGATAATGCGCCGTAACGGCAACCAGGCCGGTGGTGAAAAATACAAGTCCGACCGATGCCATGCTGATGGGACGGATGGCGCTTTTAAAATCATGCCAGCTGGTATTCCAGGCGGCGCTGTATAATAGCGGAGGCAGAAAAAGCAGGAATACCACTTCCGGGTTCAGCTCCACCACAGGCAAGCCGGGGATCAGGCTGATGGCCAGCCCGGAAAGCACCAGTATAATGGGAAAGGGAAATTTAAATTTATTGCTGAGTACGCCAAGGAAAGCTATTCCGAAAAGCAGTATCACGATCAAACCAACATTTTCCATGCTTCAAAAATAACATTTTCCCGGCAGAGCGCTTCGGGCACAAGTCAGGAACCTGCACCAGTGTGGTGCCGGGCAGCTGTAAGTCAGGAGTTGTATCGGCGGGGTGTTTGCAGCGTCCTTTGTTATAGCGGTTGTCGCTTATTTTTCTCAATGCACAGCAGTGATGCTTACTTTCTCAATGCCGGTCAGATGCAGTTCAATATGTCGGTCCCGGGCTTTGTTTTCGTATTCGCTTATGATTTCAAGAATGTCGTAGTCGATGAAATTACATTCACTGCCATCAATCGTCAGCACACTGTATTCTTCAACTTCGTCTAATGCTTTTCGCAGGTTAACTTTGTTCAGGAATGTAACATTGCTGTTCAGTTTGATATATGCCGTTTCTATTCCGTTCACCACTTTCCTGGTGATTTTGTATTCAGCCTTAAAGTTGTTGCGAACAATAAAGTAAATTGAAATTAACAACCCGATGGCAACACCAATCAGCAGGTCGGTGGAAAGAATTACAAGGATGGTAAACATGAAAGGAAGAAATTGTTTCCAGCCCAAAAACCACATGTTGCGATAGAGTTTGGGTTTGGTCAGGTTGTAACCGGTGATTAAAAGAATTGCCGACAGTGACGCATAGGGAATTTTATTGAGAAGAAAAGGGAAAAAAAGCACTGCAAGCAAAAGAAAAATCCCGTGCGTGAACGCCGAAAGTTTGGTTCTTGCGCCTGCGTCAACATTGGCAGCTCCTCTGACCACTACCGCCGTCATGGGTATTGCGCCCACCAGGCCGCAGGTCATATTGCCGATACCCTGCGCAATAAGTTCGCGGTTAACCGGAGTAATGCGATTCCGCTTATCCAATTTGTCAATGGCTTCAATGCAAAGCAAAGTTTCAAGGGTAGCAAGAAGTCCGATGATGATTCCGTCTTTCCAGATTCCCGGTACGGAGAAAAGTTTTGTGAAGTCCGGAAAGGAAATATCTGCAAAAACATTGGAAGGAATATTTACCAACTGTGTTTGCCTGAGTGAAAAATCAGAGCCCGCATGGGTGAAAAGGATGTTGATAACAATACCCGAAACCACGACTACCAATGGTGCGGGAATGACTTTTATCTTTTTTGAAAACGGGGACTGAAGAATAATAAGGATAACAAGGGAAACAACTGAAATGAAAATTGCTCCTCTTGTAATGTGATGATTAAAGCCGTCAAGGTTTCCCAAAAAATGCTCCGCTGAAAAAAGCTTGAGAAAGCCACTCGTCCAAAAATCCGGCTGGTCGTAACCAAGTGCCAGCGGAATTTGCTTTGAAATGAGAATGATTCCAATGGCTGCCAACATTCCTTTAATTACGGCTGATGGAAAATAATTTGCGATTGAACCCAGTTTCAAAAGTCCAAGCAAGAGTTGAAACAAGCCCGCTACAATAACTGCAAGCAGAAATATTTTGTAATCGCCAAGTGAAATGATTGAAGCGGCAACCAAGGTAGTCAGGCCTGCAGCAGGTCCCGAAACAGCAAGCTGCGAACCGCTCAGGAGCGCAACTGCAAGCCCGCCGATGATGCCCGAAAAAAGTCCTGCGTAGAGAGGCGCTCCTGAAGCCAGGGCAATGCCCAAACAAAGCGGGAGTGCAACAAGAAAAACGGAAAGTCCGGCAGGCAGATCATGATTGAGCCAGATAATCCGGTAATACTTAATCGTTCTTTTCACACTTCTCTTTTATAGTCAGCGCCCAATCCTCCAGCCCCTGCAGGTCATACGAAACAAAGCTTCGCTGATACCGGGGAATGCCATTCCGAAAAGCATTATCACGATCAGGCCTGCATTTTCCAGGCTTCAAAAATAACATTTTCCCGGTAGTGTGTTTTAAAACAAGTCTGAAGACTTACGAAAGTGTGGTGCTATTGGTATTTAGCCTGGTTTAAACTTATAGCTGACTTGGCAAGAAATTCCTTTTCGAGAATTTCCATTTTTGCTTTATCGAGTGGCTTGTTTAGAAAGCGGTTTACAAATGGACTGCTTGCAGCACGTTTATGGTCGTTCGGGTTTAATGAGGTTGAAAGCATCATGATGATGGAATTTGATTTGACGTAATCAGGAAGCCTGGCATATTCGTCAAGGAAATCGAATCCGTTCATCTCTGGCATGTTGATGTCGAGGAAGATCAATTGGGGAGTTGAATCCGGCGGGATCACCAATGAACGGAGGTAATCGAGTGCTTTTGGCACTGACTCCCTTGCAATAATTTCTTCGGCAAACCGGTATTTCAGAATCATTCGTTTTGCTATGTATTGGTCTGTCTCGCTATCGTCAATAACGAGCACTTTTTTAAAGAATGGTTTGCCTTCCATTTGTTCCATGATCTGTTTTATAGTTTAATTGTTTGGTATTTTAATAATGAAGGTGCTGCCCTGGCCGATTTCCGACTGAACTTCAATGTTGCCATTGAGTTTGGTGACTGCTTCTTTTACGATATATAATCCAAGACCCGAACCGACAGAAGCATCGGAAACACGGTAGAACATATCGAATATTTTATTATGCAGCTCTTTGCGGATGCCAATGCCATTGTCGCTGATGATGATTCCCGTTTCGGTGTCGGAAGTATCTATTTTGATGGCGACAAAGGGATTTGGTATTTGTGAATTTTGATACCGGATTGCGTTTGAAACAAGGTTGCCGAGTATGAAAGTGAGGCGGTGCTTGTCTGACAGCACAGGGATATTATTATTGACTTCTATTTTAATATCTATTTCCCTGTTATTTCCTCCCATAAATTTTAAGTTTTCAGTAATGCCATCCAGAAGCTCTTTAAAATTGATTTCCTCTTTCTTAATTTCGGTACGGGAGTTTCGTGAGTAATCGAGAATATCATTGACAAAACCATCCAGTTTTTTAATGTTGCCTTTTAACATTTTGAAATGGCCGAGCATTAATTCATCGGTGGTATCATCCTCTGCAATTTCTATTACTCCAATCATTGAACTGAGCGGTGCGCGTAAATCGTGTGACACGCTGTAAACAAATTTGTCGAGCTCTGAATTTGTTTTTTTCAGCTCTTCATTCTCCACTGCCTTCTGCTTTAATTCTCCCATGCTGAAAGTTTCAGTAAGATATTTTTCACTGAACTTTTTGAACTGGTAGGCCCATAATCCACAGATAAAAAATATACATGCTGCAAGCACGGCATGGATAATAAATGTTTGCAGGGACATGTAATCCAACTGCGTGAAAAATATTTCATCAAAGCCGATGTATTGCAGGTATGCAAAAAGCGCATGATGGATTACTACAACCAATGTAATGGGAATTTGAAGTTTCCAGTTTTGATACGTAATGAGCAAGGCGCTTCCGATGAATGCCATAAAGTGCATTTCAAACATTCCATGCATCTGGTAAATAAACTGAGCCATAAAAATTCCCAGTACTGCACTGAGAACATATTGATAAAAGTTTGATTTAGGCAATGCCAGTTTTGCGGAGTAATATGCCAGAAGTGACAAACCGCCTACGCCAAATGCGATTTCCCATGTGTCGTAATAAAAGGCAAGCAACAAGCCGATGCTAAAATAACTGAAAAGAAAATAATTAGTTATTAAATCAGATTTGCTTTTTATCGCATACAGAAATTGTTCAATATACAGCGACTGCTCTAAATTCTGTTTTTCTGTTTTCATTTTATTTTTTACATTCCGGTAAAATACAGCCATAAGATTTGAGGGCAAGAGGATTAAATTGCGGGTTGTTGCTTTTGTTTAATAATGAATCTAAAGCCATTTCTGCAAAGTTGCTTTTGATGTCAGTACAATAGCGGCTTTTATTGTAATTGCCGCGATAATAAAGTTTGTGGTCGGTATTAATTATGACGGCTTGCGGTGTGGAGTATACTCCGCAGGCCACTGCAATGGACCTGTCAGATAAAACGGGAATTGGCAAATCGAATTTATCCTGTATGTCCTCCTCCGTATAATTCGAGTCCCTGCTCATCAATACGATTGCAAATGTGATTTTGTCGCCATATTTTTTTACCAGGGATTGAACATGCGGAATATTAAACCGGGAACAGGGGCAGGACGGATTGAAGAAGTGCAGGAAAAGAGGTTTACTGGCAGCAGTTGCCAGCCTGCCATCGAGATTAATTTCTTCGCCCGTATTTACGGTATGATGGTTTGAGGGTACGGGAGTTGGTAAATTATATTTGTACTCATTACGCCAAAACAGGAATGTTATTCCGGCAAACAGAACAGCGATCCAGACCAGGAGAAAAAATTTACTTACTTTCATAGTTGTAAATGCCATAAACTTCTGTCAGTGTGTGTTCACATTTTATTTTAGTGTCTGGTCTTACGCCCAGTAACGTTTAGCGTTACTTTGATTTTGAACAATAAATTGCGAAATCTTACAAAAGAGTTCATATTACTAAAAACAGATGGACACCCGGATAGCTGATTAAATGCAGCGGCGCCTGTAACCCAAACCCGATGGAGCCTCCCCGCCGCCTGGCGGGGCCGGCGAACAGCGGGACTGCAGCTGCCATAAAACCAGGACGGCTGTTTCCAAATCATCCCAAAAAAAGAGGAAACCCTTACTTTTTCATGAAAAAAAAAGCGTCATTTCTTAACCACTTGCAGCATAACCTTTTTTTGGTTTGCATTCCTCACTTCAACCAGGTAAACACCTGCTTCACCGCTGATGCTGACGTCAACATTATTTTGTGATTCAAATTTGAAGCTGCCTGTTTGCTGTCCCAGCGTGTTATAAATGACACCATCACCCGTACAAAAAACTCCGCCAAAATCAATTTTAAATTTACCATTGGAGGGGTTGGGATATACGCTGAACGAATTTCCGAAGTTCTTTTCCCAGAAGCCTGTATGATTTAGTGTCATGCAGTCAGAAGTATCCGTGCAATCGTATTGTGTAATAATAACAGCGTAATTGCCGCTGATGGTTGTAATAAACGACTGGCTGGTGGCGCCGTCGATGATTGCATAGTTGTTGCTGCAATCCACCCACTGGTACAACGCACCTTCAGCTACGGCGGTAAGCGCAGGTAATTGATTCACCACCTCCGTATTTATCAACCTGGTCAGTTTGACGGTGAGCGTGCTGTCGCAACCACAGGAATTGGGAATGGCGTCCGTATAGGTGCCTGCGGAAGTCCAGGTATCATTGCCACCCGGGGAAACATAGCTGTTGCAGATTATATCGGAAAATTGTCCGTAGCTGCTGCAGCTGTATACGCGCACCTGACCTGCATAGGAACTGCCGCCCTGCCTGGCCCCGATGGCCACGGTATGCGCATCGGGCATGCTCACAGCATAGCCTTCTAAAACATGAGAATTTTCTCCGTTCAAGTCGATTCCTTTCTTTACCCATGAATTGCCGTCCCAGCTGTAGATACGGACGTGTCCGGCTTCCGATCCATTTCCATAATTATCAGGTGCGCCGACAGCAACGGTATTTACATCGGGCATACATAAGGAGTAGCCGGAGCCATCTCCCGCTGCTTCTCCGTCAATATCACTTCCTTTCTGAATCCATGCACTGCCATTCCAGCTGTAAATACGCACCTGGCCGGCATTTGATCCGTTACCGTCATTCGATCTGGCTCCGATGGCTATATTATTTGCATCGGCCATGCTTACCGACCAGCCTGATAAATCATTGGTCGCTTCCCCATCAATGTCCGTTCCTTTTTGCATCCATGCAAAACCGTCCCAGCTATACACACGCACCTGGCCGGATTGGGCCCCGTTTCCGCTATGAATCGGAGCACCCATTGCAACCGTATTGCTGTCAGGCATGCTCACCGACCACCCAAACATATCCTGGGACGCCGCTCCGTCAAGGTCTGTTCCCTTTTGCACCCAGGCACTGCCGCTCCACTTGTAAACACGCACATGACCTGCATCAGTTCCCGATCCGTCATTCATATAAGCGCCAATGGCAACGGTATTTGCATCGGGCATGCTGACGGATGATCCTGCCTTATCATAATTTTTTTCCCCTTTTATGTCGCTTCCCTTCTGATACCAGCCAACGCCGTCCCAGACATAAACTCGTACACGCCCCTCATTGTGCATACTTCCGTTATAGACAGGAGAACCGATCGCCAGCGTATTTGCATCGGGCATACATACGGCGCTGCCTGCATGTTCATTGGCCCATTGGCCGTTGATATCCTGACCCTTTTGCACCCAGGCGCTGCCGTTCCAGCTGTATACACGCGCATGGCCGGCATCTGTTATGCTACCGTTATTATTGTAAGGGGCTCCGATTACAACCGTATTTCTGTCAGGCATGCTGACAGCGCTGCCTGATAAATCAGAAGTCGCTTCTCCGTTGATGTCAATCCCTTTTTGATACCAGATCAGGGGACCGGTATTGCCCGTATCACCATAACTGAGAACAATGCTGTATGAAACATTCGGTGCAATGTCCAAAGAAAAACGAACAGTATATGTACCCGGCTGGGGAACCAGATTAATGGTCCATTTTCCAAAAGTGCCTGGTATAAGAATGCCATTAAAATACCAGTCGTACACTTCCTCTGAACAGTTACCACTAGGGTGCAGTTGAAAAGACATGGAATCACCGGGTGATATGATCATCACCTCCATGTTTGTGGTTCCATATGACAACCCTGTAGTAAAGTTTGTAACGGTAAAACTCGCTCCGCATTTATTTGCAAATGCATGTAAAGAGCAGCATGCAAACAGTAAAGTAAACAGCTTTTTCATGTCAGGGGTTTTAGACAAAAAGCATACGTTTATTTTCCGGACTTATTGCCTTAGGATCAGAAATTTACCTGGTGCACCGGGTTAATCCAAATAGGTTAAAGGAGACAGAAATAATTTTTTCACAGCAGCCGGATATTAGTTCTGCCGTTTGTTTGAAACCTGAGGTTATATAGTTCAGAAAATTTCATTGAAGAAATTCATTGCTTTACCACCTTCCCCTTTATTAAATATCCATCTTTACCACGTACTTCATATATATAAACCCCTTTTTCCAGCTTCTCCGTATTCAGCGTGACTGTGCTTACAAAATGCCGGTGCAACACCTTTCGAGATGCCAGGTCATACAGTATGATTTCGGAAGATGCTTTGTTGTTGATGGTCACATTTAACTCATCCGTAACCGGATTGGGAAATACGACTGCAAGATGCTTTTCCGGCTGAACATTTTCTACACCGGAAATAAGGTTGCATTTGGTGACCGTATCAGGATAAAGGGCTTGTCCGTATTGGGAAAAGCAAATCAAATTTCCGATGTATTCAAACGGGCAAAATGGTTCCAGTAATCCGGATGTGCTTCCTATTCCTTCAATTAATGAGTATTGCCAACCGCCTGCAAGGTTAAATCTTTTACGATAATTGTTTCCAACCAAAACAGAATCAATAGAATTTACTATAGCGCAATTTTGACCCGCGGATCCCAGGCAGTCTGCTATGGAATCTCCTACGTTCAGGCTGAAATCATACAGCAGGCATTCTGTACTGAAACCCATCCTTACAAAATATACTTTTCTGGCAGCAGTATCCTGCCTGATGGCACCGGCATAGTCATAAACAGGATACCAGCTGTTAATGTAATTCCCATTCCAACAGTGTTGATGTATGGAACCTGTCCTCAATACCTTGTGGTAAGCCATGCTGTTAATGATCGTATCTCCCATAAAGGAATAGGAGATATAGTAATCATACAATACCGGATTATTCGGAGGAGGATCCGGGCAATAAGTCCCATCGACTGACTGTGCAGTAACATTCCAGCTAGCCGCGCTGTCGGGAAACGGATGATATACCGATGTTTGGGATTTAGCAGTTAACGTTGTAACTGTAATGATAAAAAGGAGCAATTTTTTCATCGGTACCAGTTTTTAAGATAACACCAATGAATTTCATTATCTCATCTGAAATTCAAATCAAATTAACGTAAATACTGGCTTAAAAGCAAGTAAAAAAAAGCTGGTGAAATTGCTGAAGACGGAACACTGAGGGCTGAAGACGGAGGATGGAAGGCGGAGGGCAGAAGACGGAGGACGGAAGACTGAATACTGAAGGCTCATCAAAAAAAAACAGAAACACCTTCAGCCATTTCCATTCTTTTTTAACTCTTTTTATGTTTAGTAGGTTTAACCTGGTAACTTTAACCCCTACACGATGTTTATAACTCATAACTATTAACTATTAACTATTAACTATTAACTATTAACTATTCCCGTTGCCGGTTCTTCAGCTTTTCATATTCGCGTTCAGCCATATCTTTTTTATTGCCATGGTAGGCATCGAAATAGCTATAGGCAATGCCTACACCCCAGCCCAGTGTTGGCCAGATGGGCCATGGAACCCAGTCCCATGAGCCGCTTGAGGAATAAAACCAGATGAGCCATAAAAAGGCGTTGATCACAATGTAGCTAAACAATTCCTTTTTAAAGTTTGCGCGTTTTTGCGCGATTCGCCACAGTTTTGCGTCTTTACCGTTTCCGTTGTTTTCGTTGATTATTTCCATGGGTTTATTTTTTATGCAAATATTGCTGGATGTTGCTGACGTATGCTTCAAATGCCTTAATGCCCGTTGCCGTAATTTTACAGGTAGTGAGCGGGTAATTTTCACGGAAAGTTTTCTTCACGCTGATGTAATCCGCTTCGGCAAGCTTGTTGATCTGCACACTGAGGTTGCCCGCCGTGGCTCCGGTCTTCTCTTTGAGGAAAGAGAATTCCGCTTCTTTCACACCAATGAGCAATGACATGACGGACAACCGCAGCTGCGAATGTAATAACGGGTCAAGCTCTTTAAACATTTTGGCGGTATTTTCTTTTGAGCAGGTAGCCCGGTATGATATATCCCAGCAGCACGGCCGTGGCGAGGAATAACAGTTGCATCTTAAAATCGACAAACAGCGCGCAAATGGCAAACATCCAGTTGATGATGCCGCCGGCCATGAGCGGCTTGAAGCGGATGGCGCCGCCGGAGATGAATAACCAGATGCCATATACGAGCATCACCATGGGGTAGGTGTTGAGGCCCAGCTTCGACTGGAACACCAGCACAATGCACAGGCACACCAGGAATGCAATAAGGACATACCGGATGAATTCCTGCACGTAGGTTCTAACATGGCGTTCCCTGCTCTGCCTGTAGCTGTAAACCATGGTGATGACAGCGCCCAATGGCATAAGCATCCATGCGGCGGCAGCATATTCCTTTTCCATCATCAGCAACGTATAATGACTGATGCTGGCAACAAACACCAGCCACCCCCACAGCAGGAAGTAAAAGCTGTTGTCGTGGAAGCCGGTCTTGGCTGCCTGTATCATGTTCATGATCACGTGCAGGCTCTCCTGCTCTGTTAAATTTTCTTTTGATTCCATCTAAAATGTTTTAGTTTCGTTGCAAATATAAACTAGTTTATGTTATAAACCAAATAATTTGTTAAATTTTTTCTGTAACAAATGCTGATATGCTTACCGTCATAGTATTTATTTACTTTTATTCCTTTCAATTTAAAATCCCTACCAATCCATGCAGCTAAAAATCACCAACCTGAGCAAAACCTATCCCAACGGGGTGCAGGCATTAAAAAATGTAAACCTGACGATCAATAATGGCCTGTTTGGCCTGCTGGGTCCCAACGGAGCGGGGAAGTCATCGCTCATGCGCACTATTGCCACCCTGCAGGAAGCCGACAGCGGCTCCATCATGCTCGACGAGCTTGACGTGCTGAAGGAAAAAGAAAGTGTGAGAAAGACGCTGGGTTATCTGCCGCAGGAATTCGGCGTTTATCCCAATGTAACGGCTGAAGAATTGCTGAATCACCTGGCTGTTTTAAAAGGCGCCATGGATAAGAAACAGCGAAGCGAGCTGGTGAAGGCTTTGTTGCACCAGACCAATTTATATGAAGCGCGGAAGAAAAAGCTCGGCGGATATTCAGGCGGTATGAAGCAGCGGTTCGGCATTGCACAGGCCCTGATCGGAAATCCGCGCATCATGATCGTGGATGAGCCTACGGCCGGACTGGATCCCACCGAACGAAACCGCTTCCTTAATTTACTGAGCGAGATCAGCGAAAGCGTGATCGTGATCCTCTCCACCCACATTGTTGATGACGTAAAAGAATTGTGCTCGCAGATGGCCATTATCAATAAAGGGGAGGTGCTGTTTGAAGGTCATCCCATGCA